>Ga0118677_10004101_pt1 | contig 26893 bp, 12 predicted proteins | sample AliMusrvi5mmetaG_FD_86154 | JGI IMG/M metagenome (GOLD analysis project Ga0118677, IMG submission 86154) | reverse complement strand
CAGGGATCTTTCTGGCAGCAATGCGAGGAGGAGTTCAGCGCATATGTTACCAACCTAACATCCGAAGAGGCTGACGCCTTCCAAATCGTCCAACTCTACCGGCAGCGGGGTGATGCGGAAAACGTCTTTGACGAACTCAAGAACCAATGGGGCTTTGCCGGGTTCTGTGCGCACAAGGCTGCGGTGAGCCAAAGTTCGGCGAGGTTGCTGCTGTTGGTTTACAATCTTTGGAGTCTGTTTGTGAGAGTTGTCAAAAACCAAGGGGGCCACACCGAGGCGATCAAGAGCCGCTACGAACTATTGCTCATCCCGGCCAAGATGGTGTGCAGTGGTCGTCGCAAAATCGTCAAACTCGCCGTGGGAGCCAAGTTCGCAAGCTTCCTCAAGCAAGCCTACCAAAGGCTTCTTGAGTGGTTGAGCCGAACTGCGCCGCAGTTGAATCTAACCATGGGGAAAGCACCGCCGTGGCTCCTGTTTGACCCCACTCACCCCTCCATGTCAGCCGTCACCTGACCCGATTGCTCCTCTTTATCCTTATCCCAACTGCGGATTCTAGGATTACTCCAGTGGGAAAATCGGTTTTACTTCGCCCGAATGGAATGGATATCCGGCAGAAATGCGGACGGTTCCTCCCTGACGACAAGCCGATTGTTGGCCAACATTCCGCCTGCAGGATTGGCCCCAAATGATTATTCCCCACAAAAATCCCGGGCTTTCGGTGCTGGGAGTGATTGGCTTTTAATATGGTGCGCGCGAAAGGACTCGAACCTTCACAAGATTGCTCTCACTAGAACCTGAATCTAGCGCGTCTACCAATTCCGCCACGCGCGCACAGTGACCTTGCGGTCAGGGCGGGAAAAACAGCAGGATAGCTTGCGGATTGCAATCCTGATTTTCAAAGATTCTGGAAAACCCTTCCCACGCGTGGGTTGTGGAGGATTTCGGCGGGCAAAAACCGCGGAAAGTTCCCCGATGGGCGGGGTCCATCTGGAGTTGTGGCGTATGGCGTTTCCATAGTTTATGCGGAGTTTTCGGGGTTTAGGGGAAGAGGAGTGTTGGGGTGCGAGGTAGTTTTCGGTATTGCCAAGCGTGGGCGGTCTCAAGCACCCTCCCGCCATGAACAAAGTAACGCCGCCTATCCTCGTCACTATTCTGGCCCTGACTGCGGTCATTCTGTCCGTCCAGTCGAAGCAGGCACCCGCGCCAAGTGCCCCTCTGGCTGTCAAGGAAACAGCAGTTGCTGAAAAACAGGCTCCTCCCAAGCCCGCCGAGGCGGCGGCAAAGGTGACCCCGCGTCCTTGGCCGCAAGCCGGTTCGGATATCGCACCAGATCCAGTCGCGGTATACGGCACGCTTGATAACGGTATGCGCTACGTGATTTATCCTAACAGCGAGCCTCCCAAGCGTGTTTCCCTGCGCCTTCATATCGCTACCGGTTCACTCATGGAAAAGGAAGAACAGCGCGGTCTGGCCCATTTTATGGAACACATGGTTTTTAACGGCACCAAACATTTTAAGGCGGACGATTTGGTGCCACGCATGCAGCGTCTGGGCATCGGTTTCGGCGCACACGTCAACGCACACACATCGTTCGATGAAACGGTTTACATGCTTGACCTGCCGGATTTGTCAGAACAGACACTCGATCTGGGGTTCACAGTCATGCGGGATTTTGGCGATGGTGCGAACTTGGACCCCTCTGAGATCGACAGGGAGCGCGGTGTGATCCTTTCGGAAAAAGTCAGCCGCGACAGCGTGGGGACTCGCCTGATGGAACAGGAATTCAAGGAAATCCTTCCGGGTTCACTGGTTCCGCTGCGTTTCCCTATTGGCATAGAGAATGTTATCAAAAGCTCCCAGCGTGATCGGTTTGTCGATTATTACTCACATTATTACACCCCCCAGCGCATGACGTTTGTCGTTGTGGGCGACGTGAAACCTGAGGCCTTCCGTGCGCGAATCGAAGCCGCATTCTCATCGATGGTAAATCCTGACAAGCTAGGGCCGGACCCGGACTTGGGCAAACTTCACGTGCCGGAGGGGCTGGAGACACACGTGTTCTCAGACAAGGAAGTGGCCTCGACCGAGGTTTCTCTCTTCCAAGTCAAACCCTACGTCGAGAAGCCCGACACCACAGCTACGCGGGCTGAAGAGATGCCGCTTGAGCTCGCGCACGCTATCATCAGCAGGCGTCTTGAACGCATCTCCAAGGAGAAGAACTCCCCAGTTGCGGAAGGTGGTGTTTCACACGAACCTATCTTCAATTATGCCGAGTTGGGCAACATTAGCATCGTGGCAGCGGATGATCGCTGGCAGGAGGTTGTCCCCATTCTTGAAAAAGAATTCCGTCGCGCCTTGCAGTATGGATTCACCGATACTGAACTCGCGGAAGCGAAGGCCAACGTGATCAACTCCTTCGAGCAGGCGGTCAAACAAAAAGCCACCCGCAAGTCAGAGAAAATTGCTGGTGAGTTGCTCAAGTCTATCAATGATAAGGACGTCTTCTCTGACCCGGAAATCGATCTTGCCCTCGCCAAACGCTGCCTAGATGCCACCACTGCTGAGACCTGCCTCAAGGCGCTCAAACAATACTGGGACGCCCCGGGATTCCATCTGGTTCTAACCACCAAGGAAAAGCCCGCCAACGCGGAAAAAGATTTGGCGGCACTGTTCGAGGATTCCCGCGGGAAACCCGTGGAGGCTCCCGCCGCCCGCGCCATCCAGGTGTTCAGTTACAATGATTTTGGCAAGCCCGGCATCGTCGCCAGCCGTGCGGAGGTAGCGGATCTCGGAATCACTCAGTTGGTGCTATCTAACAATATTCGAGTTAATCTGAAACACACCGACTTTGAGAAAGGCAAGGTGCATCTGCTGGCGCGCATCGGTTCTGGCAAACTCTCTCAACCAAAGGATTCTCCAATGCTCGATTATTTGGCGGAAATGCTTTTCGACACCGGCGGACTCGGCAAATACTCTAACGATGACTTGCAGCAGATTCTGGCAGGCAAGAACGTCAAGTCTTCACTGGGTATCGAGGAGGGTGCCTTTGTTTTGAATGGTGTCACCACACCGCCTGACTTCACTCTGCAGTGCCAATACATGTGTGCTTCCCTGACGGACCCTGGATACCGCCAGGATGCATTGTGGCAATATCAAAAGGCTGTTCCAATGCTGGTGCAGCAGCTCAAGCACACACCCGCCGGACCTCAGAAGGAAATGGAAGGATGGCTGCACGGTGGTGACCCACGTTACATTGTGGCTCCGGAGGCGAAGCTCGCTTCCTACAGCATAGACGATGCAAAGAAATGGCTCACTCCTGAACTCACTAAGGGCTACATGGAGCTGACCATAGTAGGGGACTTTGAGCTTGATAAAATCCTGCCTGATTTATTAGGCACTTTCGGGGCCCTGTCGGAGCGTGCCGCTTCCGCGCCAGCCTTGCCGGATGCTCGCAAGGTTAAGCTTCCCAATGCTCCCGCGGCCAAGGTTTTCACCTATGATTCCAAGATTCCACAGGCAGTTGCCATCTCTCTTTGGAAGACTGCCGGATACCGCGAAAATCCCAGGGAATTTCGTCGCCTCAATATCCTTGCGGAAATTCTGACGGACCGTTTACGTGAGGAAATTCGGCAGAAGCTCGGGGTGTCCTATAGCCCGTCTGCAGGAGCCACGGGTTCCGACGTGCTGGAGGGATATGGTTTGGTCCTAAGTGAGAGCATCGGTAAGCCGGATGATCTTGAAAAACTCCTCAATTCCATGCGCGAGCAGGCGGACAATATAGCCACCAAGGGTGCCAGCGCTGATGAACTGGACCGCGCGCTCAAGCCCACATTCAGCCAGTTGGATAAGTCATTGCGCGATAATAAATACTGGATCGCCACCGTCTTGAGCCAGTCCCAGTCCGATCCTAACCGCCTGGAACTGGCTCGCCACCGCGACGAAGATTATCATTCGATCAATCTCGCGGAGATTAATGCGCTCGCTAAGAAGTATCTTACGGCTGATCGTGCGATGTTTGTCTCTATCAAGCCGGGTGAGCCGGTTAAGGGTGCCGAGGAAAAGACTACCCCTGAAAAAGCTAGTCCCGTCGAACCACCTATGCCGGAACCTGGTGACAACAGTCAGAAACCGAAGGACACCAAACCGAAAAAGGCCAAGCACCCGGTGAAGAGCTTGCCGTTGGCGCAGTGAAAAAACGGGGTGCTGACCATCAGGTTATGCCTTGGTCAGCCTGATGACGTCCCAAGTTGGCTCTCCGAGTTCGGCCGCGATCTGGTTGAACTCGGCGACTTCTGCGGGGGTGAATAGCAGTCCGCCCGCCGCATCCGAACGCTTGCGGAAGTCAGCTTCTATCTGGCCAGGAAGCATTGAGCCGTCGTTGCCGTGGCCTAGAATGTCACCCAGTACGGACTTGAGGTTTTCACCTTGGCTGCGGCCCCAGGCGAAGTTGTCACAGGAAAGGGCGTCAGGGTGGATCACTTGGAAATAGAATACCGTGGTGGTTTTCTCTCCGGCAGGTGCTGGCTTGCGGCCGCGGATGGTGGGCAGGGAGCCACCGATCAGACCGCCGAAGATTTCATTGAGCAGGCACATGCCATATCCCTTGTGTCCGCCGAAGGGGAGGAGGGCTGCCACATTGTTAGGGTCGGTGGTGGGTAGTCCTTCGGTATCCACTGCCGCGCCGGGCGGCAGGGATTTACCTTCGCGTTTGAGTGCTTGCACCCGGCCCATTGCCACCGTGGCTGTTGCCCAGTCCATCACGATGGGCATGCCGCCTGACTCGAATGCTGGAATACCCCATGAGTGCGGGTTGGTCCCGAGGGTGGGGAATTTCCCGCCGAAGGGGACTACCTCCGCAAGGGTGGAAGTGCAGTTGGTGTATGCATAATAACCACGCTCCGCTGCCTCCATCACGTAACCACCGCCCCATAGGTAATGGAAGGTGTTGTCCACCGCGATCTGCGCGATGCCATATTGGTCTGCCAGCTGGATTGCGCGGTCGATCGCACGGTATGCAACGGACTGGCCGAGCTTTTTGTTAGCGTTCCAACGCTCGCTGGCTGGGAATCGCGTCGGCAGGACTTCGATCTCCGCGCCTGGGACACAGCCGCCAGTTGTAGATCCGAAGAGATGGTCCAAGTGCAGCGCTTTGAGCGCGTGGTGTGTGCGGATGCCGTGGCGTGCCGCCTCTGCGGCTAGCTTAGCCCCCTCTGCGGCCTCTTCTGGAGTGTAGCCGCGGGCCAGATAGGCATTGGATACCAAAGTGTCGTGATTGGAACGGGGTATGACTAGGAATTCGGACATCTTGTGTGAATTTATTAAACGCCGGCAAACATGACCACCGAGCCCGGAATTGTCGATCTCGGTATTGCGGGTTTGACAGATCTCGGTCCTACGGATGAATTTCAGTGGAGGTAGCCATGAACTTCGACCAAGGACAGTTTAATTTCGACGCTAAGGGACCAGAAGATGGCTACAGGAAATGGCGTGAGGAACTGGACGAGAAGAAGCGGGCTTTTGAGTTGCGCTGGGGAGTGATTCTCAGTCGACGGGTTTGCGTTTCGCTCAAAGACCACGCTAAGCCGCTGAGAGGTATTCTAGAGTGGGTGAACGTTTCAAAACGGAGCCAGCATGCGTCACCGATGTTCCGGTTGCGCGGCGTGGAATTCAGCGTCGGAGAGATAGAAAGCATCGTGCAGGAGTAATAGGCCTGACATGTTTGTCGAAAACTGACTCGTACCGCTCCCGCTCTCCGGCATTGGTTGCATTGATAGCGCAGATGGCTGCCGATAATATCAGACCACAATTGATTATCGGAACAGTGAATCATAAAAAAGCTATTTTTGCTTTGGAGGGGGTAGGCCGGGGCCGATTAGTTCCCGTGCGGCTTTGAAGAGGGAATTGCGGTCTGGGTTTGCGATGTCGTCGGTGAGGCCCCATGCACCGTAGCGGCTGTAGGGACCAGCCAGAGTGAACTGCATGGCCAGATTCCCACCTAGATCCCAGAACTCTTTTGTCAGATTCAGTTGGTAGAGATCCTTCTGGCGGGGATCACGGATTGCCAAGATACGGTTGGTAATATTGGTGCGCCGTCCGCCGCCGATGTCGGGTCCGCTTTCATATGCACAGAATCCGCCGGGTAGCCCAAAACGTTTTGCCAGAGCCACCATGGCCTTGCGGTCCTGATTGGATTTTTCGATGCTGGCGTGCATGTCGTCCAGGATCTGGTCGAGGGAAGCATTTTCACTTCCTGCCTCACCGTTGGCAGCCTTGCCACCATAGTAGAGCGGTATGGAGATGGCATGGATGTGGTTTTTTGGATCGCCATGGGTGGCCTTCAAATACTCCAGCATTCCCTGCAGACGTCCGCAGACAAAGAATCCATTAGGGTCTGGTGTGACTCCCGCTAGTATGCCACGTATCCTGTGATGGATCTCGTTCTTCCCGAATACGCCGCCGAAGATCTCCACAGTATCCACTACGCGTTGAGCATGCCGTCGTTGTCCCCAGATTTCCTCATTGTTCACATGGTCGAAATTATAGCAGGTGTTTCCTTCCTTTACCTCCTCCTTGGCGCGTGCCTTGTTCCACGCATACTGAATGAAGCCAAAGTTCCAGACCTCGTTGCTGTGCTCCAGATAAATATGCAGGTTCGGCGTTAGGGTAGATTTGATCAGTTTGGCTAATTCACGGATGTAATCGTCATCCACTGAGACGGGGATATTGATCCACAGGTCCATGTCTGCCTCGTTGCATAATCGTATCGTGTATTCCCATGGCCATCCGTCTTTTTTGTCGAGAGATTCCATGGTTTCGACAGATGCGTCATCCGGTAGCTTGCGGTTATTCCAGTGTTGGAGGGAAGTGTGGTCCTTGCCCCATTGTACGTTGCCATTGGTTTTGGTCACCCCCATGAAACGAATCGTCGAAAATGCGGCGCTCTTCAGGCATGATAGATAATCGTGGGTGAAAAGCTCACGGGTATTGGCGGCGTATCCGGGACGGATGAGCCGGAAATTTGCGATTCCCGTTCCGGGTGCGTCCTTGGGAAGGTACCGAGTGTCCTTGAACTCAATTACTACCAAGCCCAGCCCAGGTCCGGGCTTCGGCATAACCATCTCAAAGGTGGTGACGTTGGTTGTGGCGTCGTGGCTTTGATTCTTGATAGTTGCAGTGCCACCAGAAACAGTGACAACCGCCTGACCCTCGAACGACCCGTGGTAGACGCCACTGCGGTCTAGGCGATGACCCTCTGGATCGTCGATCTCTCCTGCCCACTCAGCGCAGGGTCGGAAGTCGGCCAGCCAGTGGCAGTCAGTTTTGGGCCAACCATGTAAGTCCACATCCGTGCGAGTCAGTTTGCTCCAACCGCCCCGGCCATCGGATTTTTCCCAGCGGTAGCCTTCCTTCACGATATCGACAAAGGCATTGCCGGTCGCCTCCACGCCCAGATGTCCCGCATGGAGCGCAGCAGCGCGTGAGGGGAGCGTGGTCGTGCCGAAAGCGAGCAGACTGGCTAAGAGAACGGGTTTCATGATCGATGATCTTTCTGGCATTTTTGATTTGGCCTAGCCGCCGCAGAAGTGTCCAGCATTTTCGGAACCGTTGCCAGTGTGGAAGACCGATTGTGGTGGTATGACTCACGCAGAATCCATTCCGTGTGCAAGAACCGGAGTGGCGCTCATGCAGAGCGTATTTCTGAATTTATCAGAAGTCCGCTATATACTTCACCATCATATCAATCCGCATTCAGGCAAGATTATTTCGTAATCACTATAGACAGGAACTTGCTCCACTGATTCCGCTGCTACCCATAATGCCCCAACTCTATGGCCGCGAGACCATCAACCTGATGAATCGATGCGCCCCGTTTTGAATAGCCGTGAGATCGCGGTAGACCGCCTGGTTGGTGCTGCCATCATCGACCCGCACGGTATATGCAGAACCGGAATTCCAGGTTTTCAGGTCGCTAGACACCTGCACGGTATAGTTGATGTCCGTGATCGCCATAGGTTTAGTGAATGCAATCGTCTGATAAGTATTGCCTGCGGAGCTTAGCTTCCCAGTCACCGGAAGCCCCGCCACGGAATGTGACCATGCAGTATGGCCAAGTGCGTATGCCATCAGGTTAGGGATGCCGTTGCCCGCAGGAGATGCCGGATCTCCACTGACGTTCATGTTGCTCAACTGCGCTGAGGTGAATTGTTGTTCGCGCCATGACTGGTATTGTCCTTTCACTACCAGCACGGTCATTGAGTAAGAGGGTAGGGTGTAGGTAAACGTGGATGCAGCGTTCGTGAAGGTTCCGGAAGTCAGCCCTGTCTGGCCACTATCATTGGACTTTCCGTATGCGTAGGAATTCCCCACATTCGTGCCTGCCGTGAACCCTCCCAGCGTGATTTGGGCTGTGATGTCAGAGGTGGGGTGCTTATTCACCAAGAGAAGCGCGATGTTGCCGTTGGCTAGTTTGGCGGCGTAACAGGAAAGCAAGGAATAGCTGCTTGTGGTAACAAGCACCTGATCACCTCCACGGCCCCATTGTGCGAGGAGCGCTGCGGCATAAAACGGGGGATACGGAGTATTGAGGGGCGTGTCGCCACGGTCCCCACTGGCCACTACTCCGTAATCGCCAAAGGTTCTCCACCCATACAGGGATGCACTATTGTTATTTCCCGTGTCTGTTCCGTTGCGAAAAACCCACCACATGCAGGCGTTAAACTCAGTACTGGCAAGTTGACCGATGGCATCTGCCATAAAAAGCCCGTTCACCAGGTTCGTGGACTGTTTTCCGGGATTGTAGCTTACGGAATTGAGCTCGGTCATGGCGAGTTCCACATTAGTGCTCAAAGTGCTGCCTAGGTAATCCGTGAGCATCTTCCGGAGATTGGCTGCATTGGTGGCTATGCTGGAGCCGACTTGCAGGAGGGAGGCGTCGCTCTCGGCCCCCGGTTCCTGAGGGTAGTTGTGATAGATCAGGAAATTAGGAGTCATTCCGAGGGACTTCAATGTCGCAAGGACCACTGGCGTCCACCCGCTGTGCAGGGTATTGTTCTCGTTAGGGTTTGCCACTGCATGTGTGCCGTTGCCATCTGCGTCCTCTCCAGGAATTGCCACAGAGCCGAGGCGGACAGAAGGATCGACCGCCAGCATCTTGCTGGAAAATGTTTGGAAGGCATGGGCGTAGGTGTAGGCGTCCTGTGGCACGCCACTCAGTCCGCTGCCGGTTACGCCGTGCTGGTCGTATTCCCAGCTACCATAGCATTCATTGCCCAGTTCCCAATATTTGAAGCCAAACGGTGCTGGGTGGGAGATGCGCAGAAAATTATACCCGTCGTCCATACTCAGGTGCGCGGCTGCTCTAATAGAGGCCCAGTATCCCACTGTCTTCCAGTCCCGCCCTTTGGAATCCACACCCAGAGTGACACCTGACGTTGTGTTGCCATTGTAGTAGGCTACCCATGCGGCGGCTTGTTCTGCGGTGCCGCTCCCATAATTCACGGTCACGTAGGCTTGCGCACCACTGGCCTCTATCCTCTGGGCAAATATCGCGGCGTTTGTCGCCCACTGATAGGTGCTGCCTGTGGAGACTGTGCGGTCTGTTTGCCAGTCGTAATCATCCGACGCGCTGCCACCCGGAATTCGGATTACCTGGGTGTTCATTGCAGCGAGCAGAGTCCCGCTGGCCACACTGGAAAACTGTCCGTCCCAAATAGTGGCGTTGAGCCCATAGATACGATTGTCTATCGTCCGGACAACGCTTTGCGCATTCACACTAACCGTCACCGGGTTGGGCGGCGGAATGGCCGTCAATGTGATGTCGTCCATGTAGAACGTAATCGCGGCTCCCGTGCTGTTCTGGAGCCAGAATCCGTCGAAATTCGTTTTGTTTGCCACTCCGAGGCTGGCCAGAGAGATTACCACGTGCTGCCACGAGTTGATCTGTGCCGTCGTGTAGGAGAGATAGACTGCCGTCTGCCCCGATCCGCCCAGTGTAGCTTGGAGCAGCAACTCATTGGTGCTGGCCTTGGTTGGGTAGATCCAAAACTCTAGGTTTTGGTAGGGGGAGCTATTGAAGGCTGCATGATGGAGATACAGGGCCTCCCAGCTTGTAGTGGGATCCACGATGCTGATCGACTTGCTCCCGCTGTGCACCGGACTTGTGTTCGAGTAGTTGACAGTCGCCCAACTCCAATCTGACCAACCATTCTCCAAGGCATCGTCATAAACGATTTGATCCTGGGCCATCGCTGCACCCGTGGTAGCAAGGAACAGCGCGATGATGGCTGTGAATGCCCACCGAGTCAGGAATGCTCTGTGCATCTCATGCTGCGGGAGCGCATCGTGCCTGTCAGGAGACCGCAGAGTCGGAAGCGGAGAGCCGTCATCAAACGAGTGCACATACATACCACTATACAAGATGAAAACGTGCCGGATGACTAGTCTAAAAGCGTGCCCATGTGGAAGTTGACTCCCTAGCTCAGGAATGAAGTCCATATCGCGCCACGCTAGGACTTCTAGACTCGCTAGGAAATCCAGGACCGGCCGTTCCAAGGACTCAAACTGGACCCGGTCCTACATCCCGAATCGACGTGATCACTGACTGGTTGTCATGACGGGCGGTTCCTGGAAACCAATCGGCTATTGTGCCGCTTGCCCTCGATCCAATAGGATACCCAAAAGAGCAATTTGGCGTTGTGTGTGGACGGATAGCATTTTGCAGGTGTAGGTTTGCGCGTGCTGGCATGGTTTTCCGAAGGTCGTTTCCCCCTGTATCTCGCGCCGATGGCGGGGGTGACGGACGTGATCTTCCGCGGGATATGCAAGGAACTGGGGGCGGATGTGATGGTCACGGAGTTTGTCTCCGCAGAGGGAATCATGCAGGCGGACGCGCGGACACGGAAATACACTGAATTCACCGATGAGCAAAGGCCGGTCGGGGTGCAGTTGTTCGGTTCCGATGGCAAGAGGATGGGGGAGGCTGCGAGGAAGATCATTGATTGGAAGCGCCCAGATTTTATCGATATCAATTATGGCTGTCCGGTGAACAAGGTTGTGGCCAAAAACGGCGGCTCGTCATTGCTTAGGGACTGTGCGCTTCTAACGGAAGTTGCGGTTCGGGTGACCTCAGCCGTGGGCGGGCAGGTGCCGGTCACGGCTAAGATGCGCACCGGGTGGGATGAGAAATCCGTTAACGCAGTAGAAGTGGCAAAAATGCTGGAGGATAGCGGCATCAGTGCCCTTGCCGTGCATGGGCGCACACGGTCACAGGGATATGGTGGTGCGGCGGATTGGGATGTGATAGATGCCGTGGCGCGTGCTGTTTCCGTCCCTGTGGTCGGCAATGGTGACATCACGTGCGGTGGGGATGTGATGAAACGCAAAACTCAAACAGCGGTGTCGGGCGTGATGATAGGCCGTGCCGCGATGTCTCACCCGTGGGTATTCCGCGAGGCTAAACATTTCCTCGAAACTGGCAGCGTCTTGCCCGCCATTGGCTTGGAGGAACGCTGGGAACTGATCGCCCATCATTGCCGCCTGGCTGTGGATAGCGCGCGTCATGGCGATGAATCACAGACGCTTACCGCCATGCGCTCGCGCCTCATGGCGTATTGCAAGGGCTTTCCAGGTGCCAAGGAACTTCGCCAAAGACTCTGCCGCGTGGCTTCTGTGGCCGAGGTGGAGGATCTGGCCGTGTATTCGCTGGGTCGGGCTGCGATGGAGCCCATCCTGCATTTTTCGGAGAATTCTTGCTGAAAACCCCGGCGGGTAGACGTATACAGTCGGCATGTCACGCCACCCCATGACCCACCTACGTTTTCTGCTTTTCTGGTCCGCCACTTGTGGCGCGGTACTGGCAGCGGATGGATGGACTAACCTGTTCAATGGCAAGGACCTGGATAACTGGGTTATACGTGGTGGAACCGCGAAGTTCACGATTGACGAGGACGGCATTGTTGGGACTGCGGCACCCAATACCCCCAACACCTTTCTCTGCACGCCACGGGATTACGGGGATTTCATTCTGGAATACGACTTCAAGGTGGACCCGCGACTGAACTCCGGTGTTCAGTTCCGCAGCGATTGCCTGCCCACCATCACGAAATTTACATGGCAAGGAAAAGAGGTCCGGGTGAGTGAGAACATCGTCCACGGCTATCAGGTGGAAATCGACAATGACCCCAAACGTGACCGTTGGTGGTCGGGTGGTGTCTATGATGAGTTCGCTCGTGGTTGGCTCTACCCCGGTCCCCTGGGTGGGGACGGTGATGCGTTCACCAAGCAGGGGAGGGACATTACCAGGCAGGGAGACTGGAACCACGTGCGTCTGGAGGCCGTTGGTAGTTCTATCAAGACATTCATGAATCTAACTCCCTGTGCAGATCTCAAGGACTCGCGAGTCACTATTGGTCTGATCGGTTTGCAAATACACAATATATCTGGCAAGCCTGACATGGTCGGCACGCAGGTGCGCTTCCGCAATCTCCGAATTCAAGAACTCGAGGACAATGGGGATGTTAATGCCCTCAGCAAGGAGGAGCAGGCCGCAGGATGGAGCCTCCTGTGGGACGGGAAGACTGGCAATGGCTGGCGCGGCATCGATTCGATGATCTTCCCGAACAAGGGCTGGGAGTGCAAGGAGGGCATGCTTAGTTCCACCAGAAACACCGGGAATGAGGCTGCAGTTTCTAACGACATCATCACTTGTGATAAATATTCTGATTTTGAGCTACGGCTGGAGTTCAAGCTCACCACCGGTGCTAATAGTGGCATCAAAATCTTTGTCGATCCTGACCTCAACAAGGGGCCAGGAGGCGGCATGGGGCCGGAATTTCAGATTCTGGATGATGTTGGCCATCCGGATGCTAAGCTCGGTGCCGGTGGTTCACACACCTTGGGATCACTCTATGATCTGATCGCTCCACCCGCTGACAAAGTGGTCCATCCGCTGGGTGAATGGAACCGCGCGCGCATTCTCTCCCGTGGAAAGAAAGTCACGTTCTGGCTCAATAATGTTAGAACTGTTTCTTTCGAGCGTGGCTCGGAGGCATGGCATGAGCTTGTCAAGAATAGCAAGTTTAAGGACTACCCGGGCTTCGGTGAGTTGGCGGAAGGGCACATCCTACTGCAGGAACACGGTGGTCTGGTAAGCTACCGCAACATCAAGATCCGCGTGCCGCACGTGAATTGAGCCCAGGCTCACTGCATGATGTTGAGATCACGTTTGGCATTCTTGCCATCCTCACGGGCGAGCATTTCGAACACGGGCGTCGGCACATAACGGCGCACTATGTCTTCCCAGCCCACGGGGCCGATCAGACTCTTGATCATGTTTGAGGATACCTCCGCCATGTCGCGTGGGGGCATCAGGAACACGGTCGTGATTTCTGGTGCCATGTCCCCATTGATGTGGCGTATCACCCGTTCATATTCATAATCGTGCGGTGAGCGGATACCCCGCAGCATGTATTTAGCCCCCTTTTTTCGGGCGTAGTCCACCAGATACCTGTTGTCGAAATGAGCGATCTCCAGATGCTTGCTGGGCACTGTGGACGCCCGCAGCAGTTCCAGGCGCTCCTCCACGGTGAAGGAATACCGTTTAGACGGGTTGGTGCCGATGGCCACAATCAGGTGGTCGAACATTTCCAGACCCTGTTCGATCATCCAGAGGTGGCCGTTGGTCGGGGGATCGAAAGATCCTGCGTAAACTGCAGTGCGCATGGGTGGGATATACCCCCAAAAACGCCTGAGGAAAACCGAAATCCCATCATGGCGGGAAACAATCAGGATCTTTGTGAAACGGACACTGGTCACCCATCTGCACGCAGGGAATTAGCCCCCCTCAAATTAGGGATTGACAGGATGCGGGGTATGACAACTGTAGCCGCAGACTACTACTACTGCTGTGTGTGGATTAGTCTATTATCCTCGACCCAAATGAACCCTAAAACCACACCCCCAAAACACAATAATTATATGAACCCCCGAATGAACCGGCTCATACAGCCGTTTTCCAAATCCTTCCTGATCGCCGCATTGTCGTGCGTGATGGGAACTAGCGTTTACGCGGCCACCTATGAGTGGGCTGGCGCCTCCACCGGTAATATCAATGATTCCACCCAATGGACCCCCACGGCTACGGGGATACCCGCTTGGAACAACCTTTTCTATATCGAGACACCCGGTGCCGTCATAAGCCAAACCGCGAATATTAACGTGGGGCAGTTGATGATTGGCAGTGCCTCCGGAGCGCCCGTTGTATTTAACATGACTCACAACGTCTCGAGCAATAATGGCACGATTTCCGCGGGTGCCTCATGGAATTTCAATACTGCCGCAGGAACCATCAACCATACCGCCGGACAGGCCAGACCCGATTACAATGGTGGTGCTCTCTGGATTCTGGTGGGTTGTGCGACCAATCACTACAACTCGGGGATATACAATTTCGGGGGAGCATCTCCTGGCCCATCCATAGTCGAAACTGGCACCGGCACCGGTTGCGGTATTGCCATCGGCGGAGGTAACCATAATACTGGTGTGATGTCACTCAGTGGCTATGGCACGATCACTCTAAATGACCCGATTTACATCGGGACACGCGATTGTTGGAGCGATACGAACGGAAACGGAACACTCAACATCACCGGTGGTAACCTGGCGATCAACGTAGGTGCGTTCTACGCAGGCGGCCATCAGGGTTCAAGCTCCATCCTTGCGGGGGGCTCTTCCGCCACGCTCAATGTGACCATCGATTCGACGGGCATCAGCGCGATCAATGCGCCCATAGTTCAGATTGATAGTTTGGCTGGATTAACCGTAAGCGTGAGTGGCACCTCTCCCACGGTTGGCGATGTTTATACGATCATCAACAGCACCAACCCGATTGTCGGCTCCTTCACCGATCAGCCGGAGGGTAGCTATGTGAAAGCGGGCAGTTACTGGTTCACGATCAGCTATCTAAGCAACAAAGTCACCCTCACTTCCGTGGACGCCCCGACGTCCTTGCCAGCTTGGGTCGAAGAAACCTTCAACTACACATCGGGAGCTGTCCTAGCCGGTCAGAATGGCGGCACCGGTTTTTCTGCGGCATGGAGTGCAGTTACTGGCAATGGTCCCACCAGCCCCTGCGCCACGATCGTCCCAGCCCTCACCTATCATGGCTTGCTGTGCCCCGTCGGTAGCGGAGCAATCAAAACGCACGACTGGAATGGCAACAACCGTGCGCTCACTGCGCCACACGGCAGTGGCACCTACTATATGAGCATGTTGGTCAATGCCCAGGGCCATGAAACCAACCGCTTGGGATTTGGATTGGTCGAGTCAGATGGTGGCTATTGCCAGTTTGGCCGCGTCAATGGCGGTTGGGGCATGTTCGCAGGCGGCCAAGGCAACTTCGGCATCAGCAGCACCTCTGGCCAAAGTTATCATACTTGGAGGGGTGTCGCCGCTGCGGCTGACTACAATACCCACTTGCTTGTCTTTAAGTTTAATTACACTGCCAAGACCATCGATATGTTCGTGGATCCTACAGTGGGCATAGGCACGAGTGAGCCATCCACTCCCAGTGCCACCCTGCAAACCGGCACTGTGGACCCAGGCAACATCACCAACGTCTCTAACCCTGTGGTTTCTGGCACATGGACAGTCAATCTCGGTGTCGCCTTCACAACACTCGAATGGTTCAACGAAAATCAAAATCAGGAACTAGGCGCAGTCCGTGTTGGTAAATACTGGCAGTCGGTGGTGCCTGTCGTTTCCACAGATTCCACACTATCCGGACTTGTTCTGAGTTCCGGCACCTTGAGCCCGACCTTTGCAGCAGCGACCCACAACTACACGACTACCGTCCCGAGTGCCAGCTCATCTATCACCGTGACACCGACTGCGAACGACAGCACAGCCACTATCGCGGTCAGGGGAACGACTGTTGCATCAGGTGCAGCCAGCGGGGCAATCCCGCTTACTGTAGGGTATAACAGGATCAACACCGTGGTGACCTCACCGGATGGCTTCACAACGACCTATGGGGTGACAGTCACACGTAATTCATCATTTACCACTTGGATCAGCAATTATCCGAGCCTGACGGGATCAAATGCTCTTCCAGGTGCCAACCCAGCTGGTGACGGAGTCAGTAACCTGATGAAATACGCGCTGGGACTGGATCCGACGCAAGTAGCGACACAGGTGGATGGATTCGATGGCTACGGAATTTACTTCTATGTAGGCTCGGACGCCCAAAATGACCCCACTTTGTCATTCTCACTTGAGGAATCCACGGACCTTAGCAACTGGGGCCCTGCGATCTATGGTGGTACAGCTTATAGCTACCCACCCTACTACTATGAGTATGACTTGCCGACCCCGACCGTTTCTGGGGCACCGCCCAAGGTGTTCGGGCGCCTTAAGGTGAACCAAGCTCAGTAAAACTGTTTCATACAACAAACATCAGAGAGGCGGTGGGCATTCAGCCCGCCGCCTCTTCTGTTGATGGCATCATCCTTTCCTGCAAGGAGGTGGGAAGTCAGATAACATTTTGTGACGGATAAGATAGTCTCTTGCCAGGCCTGTCTCCTCGGCATATCCACACAGCAGTTCCTTTCACTTTGTCTGGCTTAGAGAGTGCAAGGAGGTCACCAAAAAAACGTGCATTTTTGAATTCCTCACCCAGCAGATTTCTGTCTGCACCTTGCCATTTACACATGAAGTCCGCTCCTATTTTCGGCTCACTAGTCTCTGTGTTTTGCTCTTGTTTCTGTCTCGGTATCCTTGGTGCTGCCACAGCGCCATCCATCACTAACGGATCATTCGCCGGAAAAACTGCCAATGGCTCAGTGCCCGGTTGGGCGCTCACTCCGGGTGCCACCGTGGAAACCGATGGCGGGCAACCGGCTCTTGTCCTCCGTAGTACTTCTCCGGGTAGCGCCAGCGCTTCTCAAGAGATGCTCTGCGAGCCTGATTGGGGGATCCTGCGTTTCCGCTACCGTGTTTCGGTGCCATCTATCACACCCGGGCCTGAGGGTTGGCACAATGCCCGCATCGCCCTCGCTATTTTCGATAACACAGGGAAGGTCACCTTCAAGGTGGCCGGTGATTGGTCGAAGCCCACCAATGGCTGGATCACCGCCGAACAACTGGTGGAATTGCCGGTGGGCACCACTCGCATAGGCATCGGCCTCGCTATCTATAACGCCACTGGGGAAATGCGCATGGCTGACCTGAAAGTGGAGCTCGCAGCACACCGTGGGGAGGGAATAGACGCACCGGCGCCACAAGGTCAGGAACCGCAGTGGGGGGCTGAACCCATAGAAAAACAAAGCCCGTGTCGGGATGTTGTTTGTCTCAATGGCCTTTGGCGCTTCATGCCGGCCATTGGTGCGGCCTCAGTCACGCCCGTGAAGTCCGGCTGGGGCTGGCTGCGTGTGCCCGGCAGTTGGCGTGACGGGCCGCTGCCCAGCCCCACCCGTGGCACTGGCCTCACATGGGAGGGCTTTAATAATGAAACGCCAGTCGCCTGGTATCAACGCAGTCTAACTATTCCAGCGTCATGGACAGGTCGTTCCGTTATACTCGACCTTCATCGTGTGAGCACCGATGCGGTCGTATATATTGATGGCCACGAGGTGGGCAAGGTTTCGTGGCCTGGCGGCGAGGTGGATCTCACCTCATCTGTAAAGCCGGGCCAAACCCATAACCTATACGTCAAGGTGATAGCCGTGGCGGACAATGAAGAGGTTACTCGTTTTATGGGCACAGGAGCAGGCCAGATACTCAAGGAAAAGTTCGTGTTGCAAACCCGCGGCATCATTGGGGATGTCATATTGTTGAGCCGCCCCGTCGGCGCACATCTTACGGGTTGTGGCATTCGCACCACAGTCACTCCACCTTCTGCCGATGGTAAGACTCCTCCACATGGCGATGCTCTAACGGTGGTTGCGGATTACCTCGGAATAAAGACCGCCGGAGAGGCGACTCTGACAGTCGTCGTGCGGGACTCCGCCGGGGCTGAAGCACGGCGTTTCAGCACCAAGGTCCAGGTCTCTGCCGGGGATGGCAGCATCTCCGCCTCTTGGCCTTGGGCAGATCCCATTCTGTGGGATATCAAGACGCCTAATATCTACACGCTGGATCTCGCACTGCAGGGCTCCAGTATTGACGATACCCTCCGGGATACCTTCGGGTTCCGCGAATTCCGCGCCGATGGTAAACGTTTTCTCCTCAATGGATCGGAAATCCGGCTTCGCCCAGCACCCATCCACGCGGAAGGAGCCATAGCCGGTGTGCCGGAACTGATAGGCGATGCGCTTGATGGCCTGCGTTGGGCGGGCTTCAATGCTTCCGAACTCTGGCCATGGGATCGCGACGAGCGCGGCAGTTGGGAATTCGACGGTCTCTGGTGCCGGGAGGCCGACCACCATGGTATTCTGCTAGCTGTGCCCGCGCTCGCTTACCCGGGTGGAATCTCAGACGCGTGGAATAACCCTGTCACCGGGCCGGCATGGGCCAAGCGCATGGCTCCGCTGCTCAAACAACTCCGCAATCACCCGTCTGTAGTCATGTGGGTCACCGGCACTAACCGTTTCGGACACGGGCAGGATCAGAATCCGGTAGCCATTGGCAGCCGCACCCGTGGTTGGCTCAAACACGATGGCTGGCGGGGAGATGCCGAGGGCGGGCTCAAGGCGATACGTTGGATCAAGGAGGTAGACCCCACGCGTCTGGTCTTTATGCACGCTGGCGGCCCGGTGGGTGATGTTTATACAGCTAACAACTATCTCTGCCTGACTCCCCTCCAGGAACGCGAGGAGTGGTTGTCACAGTGGGCCAAGGATGGCGATATGCCCGTAATGATGGTGGAATTCGGTACGCCCCTTGCCACTTCTTTCCATCGTGGCAGACATGGCTATGGTGAGGCCACCGTCAGTGAGCCGCTATACACAGAGTATTGTGCTATTTATCAGGGTCCGGAGGCCTATCGTTTGGAAAGCCCTGACTACCGTGCCAAAGTGGCCTCCACTTTTGATAAGGGGATGCTCTGGCAAAGTTGGCATGGCATCGAAGTGGCGCGCATGCATGAGGGCTTCAATCAGTTGGAGGCACTCTTCCAGAAGAACACTTGGCGCTCCTGGCGCACTTGGGGAATCACCGGCGGGATGATCCCTTGGAGCAATGGCCACGGATGGCTGCGTGGTGAGGAGGGGGGCGAAAGCAGTGCTATCCCTCCGGTCAACGACCCCTTGTCTCCTTTCAAACCCGGTCAACGAGGAGTTTGGAAACCCACTGCTCCGCGCAATCTGACGCGATACTTCCGACCAGAGGGCATGCCGCTCACCGTGGCGGGCAAGGCCCTAACGGAATCCAATCATGAAACGCTTGCGTGGATTGCAGGAGCCCCTGATTTCGTGGACAAAACGCATCATGTCCGCGTCGGCACCACGCTGTCCAAACAGGCGGTGATGATCAATGACGGCCGCAGCCCGGCCAAATGGTCGCTCACTTGCAGGGCGGAACTCGGTGGTGTCACCCTCATTGATGGCACTGAACAAGGTGAAATCGCGCCGGCGTCTACTATCTTGCTCCCTCTACAGGTGCCTATTCCAGCGACTCTCAAGAGTGATAACGTCCCAGGCGTGATCCATCTCACATGCACCATTGGGGATGCCAAACACGAGGACACTTTCCCCTTCACCGCGTTCCGTGCCAATGCGGAGATTGCCGCTCCAAAGATTGCGTTGCTTGACCCGGTCGGGGAGACCACGGAACTGCTGCGCACACTTGGAATCAGCGCAGGGAAGTGGGACGGAAAGTCGACCAAAAGCCTCGTTATTATTGGTCGCAATGCCTTCGCCAAGGGCGGTGCGGATCCTACAGTTCTGACAGAGCACCTCAATGGCGGTGGGCGGGTTTTACTCATGGCACAGGATCCGGCGTGGCTCCGCGCACGCCTGGGCCTGAGGGTAGCCTCGCAATTGCCACGCCGGGCTTTTCCAGTCATCTCCAGTCATCAGGCATTGGCTGGTCTGAGTGCAGAGGCATTTCGTGATTGGGCGGGGGAAAGCAAGCTGATCCCGCCCATCGATGCGCCTAACGAAACAGCAGACATTCCGCCTTACGCTTGGCGCTGGGGTGCCCGGCATGTCTTGAGTAGCGCCCCGGTGGAGATTCCTCACCGTGCCGGTTGGCGTCCGATTCTAACATGCGAATTCGATGGGGCATATACGCCGTTGGCAGAGATTTCTGTCGCCGGAGGGGTGGTCACTTTCTGCACGTTGGATCTCGAGGACCATGCCCTGGCAGATCCAGCTGCGGAACGTGTCACCAGGGCCGTGCTTGCCTCTGCGGCTTCTGCTAAACCCGAAACCCGCACTCCCACCGTTTATCTGGGAGGTGAGTCTGGCAAGTCCTTGCTCAATTCTTCGGGCATCTTGTTCCAGTTGGGCACTGCCATTCCACAAACAGGCACCGTCGTGATTGGGTCGGATGCCTCCATCACTGACGCTGATCTGGACGCATTCCTCCGGCGCGGAGGACGCGCGCTCATTCTCCCGCGTGCTGTTGCGGATGCTCCGCTCGGGGTACACCTCGCCGCTGCATCCAATCATGCGGGCTCACTTAATGTTCCGGCATGGAACAGCTGCCGCGGGGTCTCTCCGGGCGAGCTCCGTCGTCGCACGAACGGCCCGGCATGGGTCATCACCAGCGGTGCTGATAGTATTGGTGCGGATGGGTTGCTGGCGGAAGTCCGCCGGGGTCCAGGTCTCGCGCTTTTCTGCCAACTCGACAGCGCGGCGCTTGAACCGGAACGCTTGAGCTATAATCGCCTCACGCGCTGGCGTTGGACACGTGTCCTTAGTCAGCTTGCGTCTAACATGGGTATCCTCTCTGCAGGTGACGGACGTCTGGTGAATGCTGCTGCCGCACCGGATGATATTTCCTTGGCAGGCACATGGAGGGTTGCTCTAACTAATCCGCTGCCCATCACCGGCGTGCAAGATCCCCACCCGGCTGACAAGGGACCCTCGGCTGCGGCGCTGGCGCTTATCGCACGTGACGTAGACGAGACCGGCATGGAATCATTCCCTGTCTCGCGGCAGTGGCGGTCTTATGGCGGGGCGTGGGCGAAAGCGGATGGAGAGGTCTTATACCGCCGCACCATTGATATCCCTCCGCAATGGGCGGGATTGGACCTTTCTCTATCTCTCGGTGTCGTGGGTGATTTCGACACCGCGTATTTGGATGGTACTGCCGTGGGGTCCACCAATAGCGGCATGGCATGGACTGCCCCGCGTCTCTATACGGTGCCCGGTAAACTGGTCACCACAGGGCGCCACGCTTTGTGTGTGCGTGTCTTCAACCACTTCAATGGTGGTGGGCTGGTGGGCAAGCCCGGCGAGTTGCGGATTTATCCCAAACAAGCTCCTGCCTCAACCGCCGCACCGCTCTACCACCCGGACTACATCACCGATTTTCCACAAGGGGATGATCCTTATCGCTATTATCGCTGGTAACAAATGTAGCCATTCTCAGTGCGGGTCACGGCACGCTCACTTTTAGGCGGGTGAAGAGCTGCGGGTAGGATTCGCTCGGAATGGTGACGGTTACCCGGGATAGGCCAGTGCCATAATAACCATTTTCCACCACGATGCCGGAGCTTACATCAGTCCATGAGTCACTGGCCAGTGAGGTGGAGATTTGCACCACAGGATTAAGGGATGCGGCTGCATCTGCCAGCGGATAGACAAACACCACATTGGTACCTGTGATGCTGGCCGTGGGCAGACTTGAGGGGGAGAACACGTTCGGATTGCCGCCGGTCGCGAATAGAATCCCGTTAGGCATGCCGTTCGGGATCGAGATTGCATCCGCCGCCCCCGTGGTTTGCGGGTTCAGCCCGTATCCTAGGGCCCAGGATGAATATGGGGAAGGCACCACTTCATTCCATGTGGAACCAATGCGCAGTTCGTCGGCGATTTGGTTGGAGGCTTCATGGAAACAGCGGACGGAGTTGAACGTGGTGCCAAGATTTACCGTCCAGTTTCCTCCTGTAGCCAGCGTGGCGTTAGGCGTTGGCATGCCGGTTCCTGTTCCCAGTGTGGGATCCACCCACATGTTGATTGTCTTGGCGGTGTAGTCGAACTTATAGACCAGCAGGTGAGTGGCGGAGTCCGCGGTAGCTGTGATTCCCTTCCATGATTTGTAGTTGCCGGTGGAATTACTGATGCCGAACTCGCCGTTGGCTCCAGCGAACATTCCCCAGCCACCATTTACCCGGCCGAACTCTGGCCCTCCGCCATCATTGCCCAATGAGAATCCGAAACGGTTGGTTTCGGAGCTGTGGGCATTGAGTAGCATGCTCATGTAGAAAATGCCGCTTCCGAGTGGTGTAGCGAGCCAACGGGTATTCCCGGCCCACCCGACTGATTTGATAGCACCAGCACCTGCGCTTGCCAGTCCGGGATAACTGAGTCCCGTGGTGATGGTTGTGTAGTCACCTGAGCCACCTCCTAAGGCGGCACCCCAGCCCGATCCGCTCACAAAGCCGGATCCGCCGTTTTGTGTGCCATCGCCTAAGGTGGAGCCTACACTGTAGTTGAAACCCTCCTCAACCGACGGGAGCGGGAGTGGGTAAGGGCCTTGGGGAACCACCTCACTCCATGAGTTGCCGATGTGCAGTTCATCTGCTGTCATGCCAGCGTTCTCATGAAACAAACGAACGCCGGTCCAGATGTCACTGCTTGGATTAATCGTCCAGTTCCCACCTGTGGTCAGGGTTGCAGTGGGAGCTGGTTCCACAGCGCCCGGCGTGGGATCTACAAACATCTTAATCGATTGTGACTTGTAATCCACCTTGTAGACTAATAGGTGCGTGGCTGCATCTGCTGCGGCGGCTACGCCGGTCCAAGTCTGATAGCTGCCGAGAGTGTTGAGAATGCCCATTCCTCCATTAGATCCACTGAAAACTCCCCATCCACCGGTGACTCGGCCAAACATCGGGCCTTCACCATTGCGCAGCTCGAAACCGAAGCGCGCCGTTTCATGCCCGCCCGCATTGATCAACATGCTCAGATAGAATGTTTGTCCCCCAAACGGAGCGGCGCTCGCCCGCTCATTGGAACCATATGTGGAGGAGCGTAGCGCTCCTTTCCCCACCGTCGCCATACCGGGATAGGTGAGACCTGTTACGATGGTATCGGTGCCGTCGGAGCTTGCCCAGCTTGACCCGGTGGCAAAACCGAGACCGCCGTTTTGGGTGCCGTTCACAGTGCTGGGTAGGTAATCAAAGCCTTCGACTATTGGATTTGGATCTGCAGGGGTCACATCGGACCAGGCCCTGCCAATACGCAGCTCATCGGCTGTCATGTCGGCGAGGTCATGTACCAGGCTGATAGCGCTCCAGAGATCGGAGTTTAGATTTATCGTCCAGCCCCCGCCGCTGGTCAGGGTGGCAGACGGTGTGGGTTCTGCCGCACCGGGCGTGGGATCCACGTAGAGTCTGAGCGCGTTTGTCTCGTAATCCACTTTGACGACTATCAAGTGGGTCATGGAGTCCGCCGCCGCTGTAACTCCGGTCCACGTTTGGTTGTCACCGCCGGTATTGCTGATTCCCAGGCTGCCGTTAGTGCCGGTGCTCATTCCCCAGCCCCCGCTCACCCGGCCGAACATGGGTCCGCTGCCGCTGCCCATCCCTAATCCGAAACGCCCGGTCCCATGGCTGTTGGCATTGATGAGCATGCTCATGTAGAACGTGCTGCCACCAAATGACGGAGAGACTGGGCGTGAATGGATGCCCGCGCCGGACGGTCTGATGGCACCGGTGCCGTTGGATGTTAGATTGCCGTAGGTCAGGCCGGTGACGATGTCGGCTCCGCTAGTTCCCCAGTTGGATCCGGTCGCGAAGCCGGATCCGCTGTTTTGCGTGCCGTCCAGGGTTCCAGTGGGGTAATCAAAGCCCTCGTTTAGGACTATCGCCGGTTGCCCTTGGCTCCAGAGCACCGCCAGATCATCGACATAGACGCCGGTGCTTGGATAGACGGTTGACCCGGAAACGGTGGTCACTGATGCCGCTGTCGTGGCCCCCGCAGGCACGATGGCGGAGCCATCCGTACGGGTTACAGTCACATAAACTGTGGCGTTGCCATCCGTCGTAAAGAATGGCACTGCAAACATGGTTGGCACGGGCTGATATGCCTGTTGCTGCCAGGGAGCAGTCGTGGGCACGGTAATCGTCTGGTCAGGAAGCCCGTTAGTCTTCACGCTCAAGGTGACTACTGCTGTGGGATCGGTTTTCTCCACGCCACAGTAGAAGTTATATTGCTGGTGCGGCATCAGTCCCGTCACCGCTTGGCTTAGTTGCGATGTGCCTCCGCCGAACTGCACGGAAAAATAACTGGAACGTAGGTGGTCGTCGCCCCATGCGTCACCCTGAATGAGGCCGGCATTGCTGCCGCTGGCTAGAGTCCAGTAGGACCCCAGATTGCCTGTTTCGAAGCTGCCATCCTGCAGCTGGTTGCCAAAGTTCATGGCGGGCATGGCATAGGCAGGGTCAGGTGAGGGCGGCGTGCTATGATACCCTGCGGAGCCCGTCCAGTCTGCCGCGCCGTATTCTAGTGCCCCCATGTCCGGTGCGCTGCCCAAATATCCATCCGTGATACCCGTGATCACCTTGCCTTGGTCGATGGCAGGTGATGTTGCCTGCAGTTGGAAGTTCCGGCTGGAGGGGTCTACAAATGATGGATTCGTGTAAAGGTTGTACCGTGCGTCTGACAGTTTCCACGGTTGCTGGTTTCCGGATGGTACTCCGTTGAAGAGGTTGTTGAAGTATTTCCCGCCTGTGGGGCCATCGCTCCAGAAACCTGTGGAAATAGAACCTGCACCGCAATTCCAACAGGTATTATTGAAGATCATGTCGAAGTTGTTGCGGGCGTTGTTTTGCATGGCTGTGCCGGAAATGTTCCATATGACGTTGTGATGGGCCACCCACCCACTATTTTCGTTGTCTATATAGAATCCCATCACCCCGGAGCCAAGATGGCCTGCCGGTCCCTGTGCATCATGGATCAGATTATAACGGATGATCCCATTGCAGCCGTCCTTGGCCCAGTAACAGAGTCCGCCGTCGGAGGCCAGTATCATCCCGTCATGGATATCGTTGTATTCGATGATGGGGGCTCTGCCGGGATAGCCGATGGCCGCGCGGCCGAAGTTGTAGATGGTGTTGTGACTGATAAGGTTGCGGTAGGCGGCATTGCCATCGGCTCCGTAGTCACTGCAGGCGATGCCCCCCTGGAACGTGGGGGAGTATAAGGCGTCGTGGAGCTTGTTATTGATCACACGCACATCGCTGCCGTTCATGTAAACCAAGCCTCCAGAGGCGAAGGACAGCTCGCTGTTGCGAAGCACGCAGCGTGACCCTAGATTCAATCCAGAGGCAGCGTCTGTCAGGCTTGAGTGATTGAGGTAGGTCATCGTAAGACCGTCAAGCGTGCAGTCCGTGGTCATGGAGGGGGCGGAACTGGTCTTGATGGTGCAGGCAAAAAACTGCAGGTTCGCGAGATTGATGAACGATCTGTTTGATAAATCGAAGCCGTAGGCGCGTTGTTTTACCTCCACATTGGTAGGCGGGCTTGTGGAATAAAAGCACAGGCGGCTGGTGGTGGTGTCATAGAACCACTCGCCCGGACTGTCCATTTCACCCTTAATCCCTGTCAGGTAGAATTCATTGCCTGCTGTCACGTTGAAAGCGTTGTCTGCGCCGCCACCCCAATCATCATGGACGAACTGAAGGGTTTTGGTGGCGTCCGTGTAGCCTGTCACGATTGGGCACTCCATGACCCAGCCATAGCCCGACATCATATGTAGAGTGGCATTGGTCCAATAGCCATCCGGGTGGGACGGCAGTTGCAAGTCAACAGCTTGACCGTTGGTGTTGCTGGAATAAGTGACACTGCCCACGTAGGCCCAGTCCGGTGATGGTTTGACGGAACTGTTCTGCCAGGGAAAGGTGCTGCCCGCATTGGGCCAGCGTGCCTCAGGTTTCATAACGCCGCTTTGGAAAACTTGGTTTCTGTTGCCTAGGGTGGACCAACCGGCTGGCATATTAGTGGCGCGGTAGATATTGGTGCTTTCCAGCGTCCAGGCCGTGATGGGCTGGCTGCCACTGATAATGACAATTTCTGAACTGTATGGCTGGAATGTGATTGGTGCCGTGGCGGTTCCGGACGCTGGCACGGTTACGGTCTCGCGGTAGGTTCCTGCGCGGATGAGGCAGGTGTCACCGGCCACCATGTTGTTAGCCGCCTTTTGAATCGTCTGCCAGGGCGTGCTGATGGATTGTGCCTGACTGGAAGTTAGGCTATCGTTGCCGCTGGGATCCACGTAATAGGTGGCAGCGGTAACTTGTGATGCGCAGGCCAAAGCCACGAGCAGGGTGGATATCTTATGCTGGAAACATTCACGCCCGAAGAATAACGCAGGAACCGGGGTTTCAGCGCCGGAATCGGATTTCTTTTTACCCGCGCAGCGGCAAGAATTCCAAACCTCAACTATGCCGTTTTGGCAATAATTTTTGGCAATCAGTATAACCGTGTTGGAAAGAATCATGGTAGGCAATAGGTTTTGCAACGCTATCTAGGCGTTACCGCTATCCTATCACCGACAATGCGTTTGAATAGGATAAAAGAACCAGTGTGTCGGCGACTGTTCAAAACCGGATTTCTCGCCTGTTCAAAACCGGACAGTTCGTTAGATGCCGAAAGTGCCTAAAATTGGGGACCACACGTTCTTCGGGGGGTGCTCGACAACCCAGAATTTGTGGTTTGGGTGTTGTATGATCGTGACCGACTTCTTGGCGGTGGTGGCGATCTCGTAATTTCGGCCCTCGAAGTCGATGGTT
>Ga0118677_10004100_pt1 | contig 26894 bp, 8 predicted proteins | sample AliMusrvi5mmetaG_FD_86154 | JGI IMG/M metagenome (GOLD analysis project Ga0118677, IMG submission 86154) | reverse complement strand
TCATTCATAATATATTTATTGATTATTTTTATAATCAATAAGTCATTTTTAACATATGGTGAGTACAAAGATCACCAATAATTATCAATAATTGTTGACAAATCGTGAAACAGTTCCAACCCTCCACACGCCAATAAAGTACAATGGTTCACACTCTATTTCAGTCCGCTCTGGGTGAAGCGCCACCCCACCTCGTTGTCGATCTGCTCAATCTCACGTGGAACGACCTTCGTATCTGTTTTGAACGGGGCAAGATGAACACGCAACTATTTCAAAAATATTTCAACCAAATTCGCTACTGGAACTGGTCGTGGATCTCGGAACACATGGCACTCGACGCGTCGTTTATATATTGCTATTGCCGCCACATCGATTGGGTGCGCATCTCGCGGCATCAACGACTCACCATCGAAATTGTGGCTGACTTTGAGACTGACATAAGCTGGGTGGATCTTTCGACCAATCCCCATTTGACCTTTGACATACTCACTCAGTTCACCACTCGTCTCGATTGGGGCTCGGTGTGTCGAACTATCGTGTTGAAAGAAGAACAAATCGTCCAGGTCTTGCCATATGTTGATTGGTATGAGGTATCACGTAAATCACCCCTCAAAGAGAAATTCATCGAGACGTATGCAAATCAGGTCTACTGGCCGCGAATCACCGCACATCAGACCCTCACGGATGATTTTATCGATAAACACGCTGATCGGGTCGATTGGGATTACATCTCGCGTCACCGACCGATGAAACGCAAATTTATCGAGGACCATATGAGCTATGTCGATTGGGGTCTCATCTCAGACGGCCAAACACTCGATGAGCCATTCATTCTAGACCATCAGCCCCGACTCGATTGGGAAGAGATTGCATATGGACAACCAATTAGTGAGGCGTTTTTTGAAGAGCATGCACCCAAGACACCAGCGGTATGGGCCGCATTCACCGCTGGTAGGCAACTCACACCCGACTTTATTGCTCGCAACATTAGATCATTGCCCGCCCGGGAATTGACCCGCTTTCAATCATTTACACTCGCCGAGATTGACGCATACGCCGCGTATCTTGATTGGGCGCAACTCTCAGTGAAACACTCATTCACACAACCCGGACAGACTGAGATTGATGTTGAGTTTCTGCGCAGGCATGTCAATCGCATCGATTGGCCTAATCTCGTTCGCACGCATGTTCTCCCGGTTGCCACGTTACTTGAATTTCGCCCCCGATTCAATACTAGTGATATTCGCCAACCGATACCACTCGATATATTAGTGGGGCATCCAGAGTTGGTCAATCGCGCCTGGATATCGCAAAATTGTCCACTTACAGTGGAGTATCTCACGGTGGCGGCAGGAGCACAGATGATCGATTGGTCACATATCATCCGCCGCCAACTCTCGGAAGAGGTTGTGCGCGCGTTTCCAGCTGACCTGAATCTAGCAATGATTCCTGCAAATCAATCGTCAATGCCACCCGCTTGGATTGCTGAGCAAGCCCTTACCGCACGCATATGGACCAAGATGGAGTATGCGGACCCGCGATATTGGCCATTGTATTCGTCGCCGAACAACGTGCCACGTCTTGTAGTTCCTCCCGACGAATTTTTCCGCCGCAACAGAGACCAACTGCTCGCTGTGCCCGATTTCGGTAAACTCGAGAGAACACGGATCCTTCTCAAAACAATGGCGGAGGTACTCCCTCGGTGCAACCCTGACCTTGCCGCCCGCATTCGATTCAAAATCGCACTCAATGAAATTAATGTCCCATCCTCATGGGATTATCTCGAAGGGGTATCACAAGCCAAGTGGGAGTGGATCGTGCGCACACACCGGTTGTCTGAAGCGTTTCTTGACCGATTTCACCACAAGGTTAATTGGGATCACGTTTCCCTATACCAACAGCGCCCATTCTCTGAGAACTTTGTACGCAAGTTTAAGGAAAAACTTGTATTCGTGTATCTTCAATTACCATATGATGCCACATTAACATATGTGACTGAGTTTGGGCCGCGCCACGATTGGGCCAAATTGACCCAAAATCTTCAAGAGTGGCAAATGAAACGATATCTTGATTATTGTGATTTTAAGGTGGCGCCACAGAAAACGCTCTCAGAACAATTTATCGAGGATCATTTCGCACTCGACCTGGTGGCCACAACCCAGCCACTTTCTGAGGCGTATGTTCGTGCGCGTGTCACCCCGAAAACCTATGAACAGCTCACCCGGAATGGCAAAATAACAATGTCTCAACGATTTATACAACAATACAGGCAACAGCACCGAGTGGTACACTGGCCGCGCGTGTCAAATCAAACACTCAGTATGCCCCCCGTAACAACGGTACTATCATCTTCAACACGCACTGACATGTCCACTTACTCACGATTTAAACTAGAACAGAGCTCCAAAATCCTCAGTATATATTTACCGCCAGATTTAACGCACTATAATACAACCACCTTTTGGCGGCAAATCAGGCTCCCTGAGAGTACCATCCGGCGATTCATCCAGAGCGTCGATTGGCACTCAATCACAGTGTATCAACAACTCTCGCCCGAATTTCTCGAGGAGTTTAGAGATAGACTAAACTGGGGACATGTTTCGCAGTGGCAAGTACTATCGGAAGAAACAATTCGCCGATTCCAAAATTATGTGATCTGGCCACTCATTTGCCAATTCCAGAGACTTTCCGAGGACTTTATCACCGAATTTGCCGACCGCGTCAGCTGGGAGTCGGTAAGTCCGTTCTCGGCGTATTTTTGAGCGCCGAAAAACTTCTATATGCCAATAAAGTAAAATGTCATATACACTGCTTCAACGCGCCCTGGGTGAAGCGCCACCACATCCCACCGTCGACCTGCTCAATCTCACGTGGAACGACCTTCGCATCTGTTTTGAACGGCGCAAGATGAACACGCAACTATTTCAAAAATATTTCGACCGAATTCGCTACTGGAACTGGCCGTGGATCTCAGAACACATGGCACTCGACGCGTCGTTTATATACACATATTGCCGCCACATCGATTGGTGCAAAATCTCGCGGCATCAACGACTCACCATCGAAATTGTGACCGATTTCGAGACTGACATCAGTTGGGAGGATCTTTCGGCCAATCCCCATTTGACTATTGATATGCTCACTCAGTTCGCTACTCGCCTCGATTGGGGCCAGGTGTGTCAAAATATCGTGTTGAAAGAAGACCAAATTGTCCAGTTCTTGTCATATGTCGACTGGTACGAGGTGTCGCGCAAATCACAACTCAGCGAGAAATTCATCGAGACGTATGCGGACCAGGTCTGTTGGTCGCGCATCACCGCACATCAGACCCTCACGGATGATTTTATCGATAAACACGCCGACCGTGTCGACTGGGATTACCTCTCGCGCCACCGGCCAATGACGCCCACGTTTATACAGGACCATGCAGACTATGTCGATTGGGGTCTCATCTCGGATGGGCAAGAGCTCCGCGAGGAATTCATTCGCGACAATGCCACTCGGGTCGACTGGGAAGAGATTGCTTATGGACAGCCGATTAGTGAAACCTTCTTTGAAGAATATGCACCCAAGACACCAGATGTATGGGCTGCATTCACCGCTGGTCGGCGACTCTCACCCGAATTTATTGCTCGCAATATCCGGTCATTGCCCACCTGGGAATTGACCCACTTTCAACCATTCACACTCACCGAGATTGACACATATGCTATGTATCTTGATTGGGCGCAACTTTCAGTGCTACATTCATTCACACAACCTGGACAGACTGAGATTGATGTTGATTTTCTTCGACGCCATGCCGAGCGTATCGAATGGTCAACTTTGGTCCAAACTCATGTTCTCCCGGTTGCCGTGTTGTTGGAATTTCTCCCTAGATTCATTGTTCAAGATATTCGCCAACCAATACCGCTCACCGTACTATTGGAGCATCCAGAGTTGGTTAATCGTAACTGGATATCACAAAATTGCCCACTTATAGTCGATTTTCTCATGGTGACGGCACCGGTGCAGATGATAGATTGGGGGGATCTCATGAATCGTCAACTTCCAGAAGATGTTGTGCGCGCGTTTCCAGCTGACCTGAATCTTACACGGATTCCTATGTGGCAATCATCAATGTCACCCGAATGGATCGCCGAACAAGCACTCACCGCACGTCAATGGATAATAACAGAAGAGGTAGACCCGCGATATTGGCCATTATATGCGTCGCCGAACAATGTGCACCAGCTCACAATTCCCACAGATGAATTCTTTCGCCGCCATAGAGATCAACTACTCACTGAACTCGATTTTGGTAGACGCGAGAACACACGCGTCCTTCTCAAAACAATGGCAGCGGCACTCCCTTGGTGTAACCCTGCCCTTGCCACCCGTGTCCGGTTCAAAATCGCACTCAATGAAATCAATGTCCCATCCTCGTGGGATTATCTCGAAGGGGTACCACAGGCCAAATGGGAGTGGATCGTGCGCACATACCGATTGTCTGAAGCATTTCTTGATCGATTTCAGCGCCAGGTTGACTGGTCTTTGGTCTCTACGCACCAACGGCGCCCATTTTCCGAGCAATTCGTGCGCAAATTTCGAGAGAGGCTAAGATTTGACCATCTTGAATTACCATACGATGTTACACCGGAATATGTGGCCGAATTTGGCGTGCGCCACAATTGGACCAACTTGACCAAAAATTTTCAAGAGTGGCAAATGAAACAATATCTTGACCGTTGTAACTTTAGGGTCATCCCACAGAAAACACTCTCAGAACAGTTTATTGCGGCTCATTTCGCATTCGACTGGGTGGTTACAACCCAGCCACTCTCGGAGACGTATATTCGAGAGCACGTCACCAATAAAGCCTCCGAACGTCTCGCCTGGAATACCAAAATAACATTGTCACAGCGATTTATTCGGCAATACAAACAAAAACAGACACAGTGGCCGCGCTTGTCGAATCAAACACTCGGTGCATCACTCGCACTGACAATATTCTCGTCCTCCCGCGCAGCACGCATTGACTTGTCCGCGTACTCGCGATATAAATTGGTACGAGAAACCAAAGTCATCGACCCAAATGTGGCGCCAGATATAACACAATACAAGATGGCCGACTTTTGGCGCAAGAACAAGCTCACAGAGCCTACCATTCGGCGATTAATACAAACTGTCGACTGGCGTACAATCTCAGAGTACCAACAACTCTCACCTGACTTTCTCGATGAATTTAGAGATAGGATTAGTTGGCGTAATGTCTCACAGAAACCGGGGTTATCCGAAGAGACGATTCGCCGGTTCCAAAATTATGTGATCTGGCCACTTATTTGCCGGCACCAAAAGCTTTCAGAGTCGTTTATCACCGAATTTGCCGACCGCGTCAGTTGGGAGCCGGTGAGTCCATTCTCTGCATGCTTTTGAATTTTCAGCAGTGCCACGTGAATGCGATGGCCACACAACCATTCTATATACTTTTCAAAAAAATTTATAGAGCCCAGGTCCACGTGCCTCGAGTGCAATACATTTCACAGTAATAAAAACAATGGTCCGTTCACTATTCAATCTCGCTCTGGGCGCCGTACCGGTACCACATCCCGCTATTGATCGACTTAATCTCACATGGAACGATCTTCGCATCTGTTTTGCCATGCGTAAGATGAACACGCAACTGTTTACACAGTATTTCGGCCGTATTCGGTATTGGAATTGGCCGTGGATCTCGGAGCACATGGCACTCGATGCGTCATTTATATACAAGTATTGCCGCCACATTGATTGGGCGCACATTTCGCGGCATCAACGACTCACCGTCGAACTGGTGACCCAATTCGAGACTGAGGTAAGCTGGGTGGATCTGTCGGCAAATCCCCATCTGACAATCGACGTCATAACTCGCTTCGCCACCCGACTCGACTGGGGTCTTGTGTGTAAAACCATTGTGTTGGATGAAGATCAGATTGAACAGTTCCTGCCATATATCGATTGGTACGAGGTGTCACTCAAATCGCCGATGCGTGAGCCCTTCATCGAAAAGTATGCGACCCGAGTTCACTGGCCGCGAATCACCGCGCATCAAGTTCTTAGTGATGACTTTATCGATAAGCACACCGCCCGCGTCGACTGGGATTATATTTCGCGCCACCGACCGATGGATCTCACCTATATTCAGCAACATGAACAGGATGTTGATTGGGGGCTCATCTCCGAGAAACAAAAACTCGGCGAGCCGTTCATTCTAACCAACCTGGAGCGACTCGACTGGGAAGAAATCGCGTATGGACAGCCAATTAGTGAGGCGTTTTTTGAAAAGCATGCACCCAAGACACCAGCGGTATGGGCCGCATTCACCGCTGGCCGGCGGCTCTCGCCCGATTTTATTGCCCGCAATATCAGATCATTGCCCGCGCGGGAATTGACCCGTTTTCAAACATTTACACTCGCCGAGATTGACGCGTACGCTATGCATCTCGATTGGCCCCAGCTCTCAATAATACACACATTCACACAACCTGATCAGAGAGAGGTTGATGTTGAATTTCTGCGCCGTCATGTCGACCGGATCGATTGGCCTAATCTCGTTCGCACACATGTTCTCCCGGTTGATGTGTTATTGGAGTTTCGCGCCAGATTCACTGATCACGATATTCGCCAAACAATACCACTCACGACATTGACACTGCATCCCGAATTGGTCAATCGTAGATGGATATCACAAAATTGCCCGCTCACCGTTGAGTACCTCACATTGGCGGCACGACTGGTCGATTGGGCAGAGATCATGATGCGGCATCTTCCAGAGGACGTTGTTCGCACATTCCCAGGTGAGTTGAACATTGCGTCGATTCCCGCGTATCAATCATCAATGTCACCCACCTGGATTGCCGAGCAGGCGCGCACCGCCCGCCAGTGGGCCCCTGTTGAGGATACGGATCCGCGCTATTGGCCATTGTACACATCCCCGGCCAATATCTCACACATGACATGTCCCCAGGATGAATTTTTCCGCCAAAACAGAGACCTGTTTCTCGCCGTGCACGAGTTTGGTAAGTATACCAACACACATGTTCTGCTCACAACAATGGCATCTGTTCTCCCCATTTGCAACCCCGAGTTGGCCGACCGCATTCGATTCAAAATCGCGCTCAATGAAATTAATGTCCCGTCCTCGTGGGACTATTTGGAGGGGGTGTCAGAATTTCGCATAGACGAGATTGTGCGCACATATCGTTTGTCTGAGGCGTTTCTTGATCGATTTCAAGACGTTGTCGATTGGGGTTTAGTATCCAAGTACCAAAAACGCCCATTCTCGGAACAATTTATACGCAGGTTCCACGACAACCTGCGATTTAGTTATCTGCAATTACCATATGATGTTACATCTGCCTATTTACGTAGGTTCGGTATACACCACGACTGGGCTCAGTTGACCCCAAATTTACAAGAGTGGCAGATGAAACTATATCGTGAATATTGTAACTTTAGGGTGGTGCCACAAAAAACACTCTTAGAGTCGTTTATCGCAAACCATTTCACATTCGACTATGTAGCAACATCCCAGCCACTCTCTGAGGCGTTTATAACACATCACATCTCATTCACAGATTATGCGCTTCTCAAACAAAACACCAAGTTAACACTCTCTCAAAAATTTATACGGCACACTAGACGCACCATGCCAATAACAAATTGGCCTCGAATATCAAACCAAACACTCAGTATGCCACCTGTGGTAACTAAATTTCCATCGTCATATATCACACAAACTGAGCTGTCCACTTATTCGCGGTATAAACTATCACATCAAAATAACCTCCTTGATATACATGGTCCGCCCAACATTACACAATACAATACACCAAAATTCTGGGACAAGGTCACACTCACGGACGCAACCATGCGGCGATTTATCCAAACTGTCAATTGGCGCGAAATCGCCGTATATCAACAACTCTCGCTCGACTTTCTCGAAGAGTTTAAAGATAAGCTTTGTTGGCTACATGTCTCAAAGTGGCAACGACTTTCCGAAGAGACCATACGCAAGTATAAAGACTATGTGATATGGCCTGTCATTTGCCGCCACCAAAAGCTTACAGAGGACTTTATCGCCGAATTTGCCGACCGCGTCAATTGGGAACTGGTGAGTCCATTCTCGGCATGTTTTTGACACAGGTGACATGTAAAGTCGATGAACGGATGTATTACACTTTGATGTTATATTTCACACTCCAGGAAAGACACCATGGTTCATTCACTATTCAATCTCGCTCTAGGCACTGCGTCATACCATCCCGTGATCGATCGACTTAATCTCACATGGAATGACTTGCGCAACTGTTTTGCCATGCGTAAGATGAACACTCAACTGTTTATGCAACACTTTGATCGTATTCGATACTGGAACTGGGCGTGGATCTCGGAGTATATGGCACTCGACGAGTCGTTTATATACACATATTGTCGCCATGTCGATTGGGAGCGCATCTCGCGGTACCAGCGTCTCACCCCTGCCCTCGTGGCCAAATTCGAGACTGATATAAGTTGGGCAGCCCTTTCGGCCAACCCCCACCTAACTATCGACCTTGTGCGTCTATATTGCACTCGACTCGATTGGAGTCTGGTGTGTAAGACCATTGTGTTGACCGAAGATCAGATTGATGAGTTTTTGCGATATATTGACTGGTATGAGTTGTCACTCAAATCACCGATGCGTGAGCCCTTCATCGAGAAGTATGCGGATCGGGTCCATTGGGCGCGAATCACCGCACATCAGCCCCTCACGGACACATTCATCGAGAAACACGCCGACCGCGTCGACTGGGATTACCTCTCGCGCCACCGACCGATGATATCCAAGTTTATACAGGCTCACGCGGACTATGTCGACTGGGGGCTCATCTCAGACGGCCAAGAGCTTGATGATGATGATTTCATTCGGGATAACACTACTCGGGTCGATTGGGAAGAGATTGCCTATGGGCAGCCGATTAGTGAAACATTCTTTGAAGAGAATGCACCCAAGACACCAGCGGTATGGGCCGCATTCACCGCCGGCCGCACGCTTAGCCCAGGATTTATTGCCCGCAACATTGCATCATTGCCCGCGCGGGAATTGACCCGCTTTCAATCATTCACACTCGCCGAGGTCGCCAAATATGCCGCATACCTTGACTGGCGCCAACTCTCCGCAAAACACACATTCACACACCCCGGGAAGACTGTGATTGACGAGGACTTTATTCGGAGTCATGCAGAACGAATCGATTGGCCGCTGCTCGTTCAAACTCATGTTCTCCCCACACGATTACTGTTGGACTTTATAGATCGCATCAGTCCCCGTGATATCCAGCAAACCATTTCTATTGAAGAATTAGAGCGCCACCCCCAATTAATCAACCGTACATGGATATCAAACAACTGTCCACTTACCGTGGAGTATCTCACTGCGGCGGCGCAAATGATAGATTGGAACGTTATTACGAATCGTCATCTCCCCGAAGAGGTTGTGCGCGCATTTGCGCCTGAGTTAAATATCTCACGAATCCCCATGCTCCAACCACACATGTCACCCGAATGGGTGACCATGCAACTTGCCACCGAACAAGAGTGGACGATGGTGGCGGATATTGCCCCACGGTATTGGCCATTATACGCGTCGGCGGACAATATAACACGTCTTGTAACTCCACCCGATGAATTTTTCCGCCGATATAGAGACCAGGCACTCGCCTCACCCCGGTTCCTTATTTTCGAGGGCACAAATATCTTACTCAACACACTGGTATCCAGTATTCACATGTGTCGCCCAGAGTTGGCCGATCGCATTCGCTTCAAGTGTGCGGTCACGGAGCTTCATGTACCATCCTCGTGGGATTACCTCGAAAACACGTCGGACGAAAACTGGGTGTGGATTGTGAAGAACCACAGACTCTCTGAAACGTTTTTGCGGCGATTTCATCACAAGGTGGATTGGAGTTTAATCCCCGACTATCAGGTGCGCCCATTTTCAGAACAATTCATGCGCGAATTTGCCGGTAGACTTGACCTTGCCAAGGTACCATTGCCATATGATGTTACTATGGACTATATACGCCAATTTGGCACGCGGCATAATTGGGCGGAATTGACACGCAATTTTCAAGAGTGGCAAATGGAACACTTTGGCGCCCATTGTAATTTTAGCAAGACACCACGCAAAACACTCTCTGAAGCATTTATCACACTACATTATCCAATCGAGGTCGTGGCCGAGACCCAGCCACTGTCCGAGACATATATTGAAACACATCTCACGCAACCGACGTATGAGCGCCTCGCGCAAAACACCAAATTAATATTGTCTCAAAGATTTATGCGGCGCCACAGATCAAGTATGCCAAATGCACACTGGGTACGCGCGTCAAATCAAACACTCGCCGCGACGCAAACTTCCCGCTTTGAGGCGGTGCCGATATCCCAGGCCGAATTGTCTCGTTACTCGCAATTTAAACTGGCCAACCGTGGCATTGCATTTGACCCAATCGGGCCCCCTGATCTGTCAATTTGTAACCAAGCCCACTTTTGGACGCGCTATCGCCTGCCCGATTCGACCCTCCGGCAACTAATACAAACAGTGCCATGGCATACAATCTCAATGTATCAAAAACTCTCACCCGAGTTTCTCGAAGAGTTCAAAGACCGAGTTGATTGGGGGACAATCTCGCGGTGGCAAGTACTATCTGAAGAAACAATTCGCCGCTTTAAAGATTACGTGCACTGGCCGCAAATTTGCCGCAACCAAAAGCTAACAGAAGACTTTATCGGCGAATTTGCCGACCGCGTCACTTGGGAGCCACTCAGTCCATTCTCGGCGTGCTTTTAAGAGGTGAGTGGTGTGAAAAAAATGAGGATGTGAATGTTTTGAGAACGATTATTTCAAAACTCGTCAATCATGCGTTACAGTGAATTATTCGAGTCATTACAAGTCTTTAACTTTGCGCCTATACCCAAATCGCAATCACTCACATGGGTGGTTCCGGCGGGAGTACACGGGCCGATAACAGTGTATGATGATACACCGTTGGCACAAGTGCTCATTGAGCGCGGGTGGATTGTACAACTCAACTGGTTGCTCGATAACATGCCCCACAACACACGATCGATACGGTGGCAGGACATTATCGTCGCGGCACTTGACTCACTTGTTGAAGCCCAATCCGTCGACACACCGTGTCTGGGTCAGGTCGGCAGTCTATTCAATCTTGTTCGCCGCATGCTCCGGTTGTGCTTGGGAATTCACCACCCTGAGGTGCTACCATTGATATGTCAACTCAAATCAATGGGCGGGTGGCACGTTGAACCCTTTTTACTGGCCCCGGCGCTGCGTCAACTCACAGTCACAGCGGATCTGCCATTCGAGACCATTCAGCGTATCTTTAACTGTGGTCACCCTTTTCGGTATGCGGAGTTCCTAATCGACGACTTGGTCGCACAGCATGAGCCTGAGCTGATAATAGACCGGCCGGCCTTTTTGCGCACGCTCATCGCCACTGATCAGATGTGTCTGCGGCGCATCTTGCGCAGCGGGACAATGAGTCCAGAGTGTCTTATGTTGTTCCTTGACTTTGGAGCCAATCCAAATGTGCTCAAGGCGGCCCGCTCTGCGGAAATTGCGCGAATACTCATCGCGCGGGCCGATTTTGACTTGACGCGCATATACGATCCATTGCGCGAATCGGTGCCAATGTTATTGGTGCGGCACTTTGAGCTGATGGAATTGACCGGGGTATGTCAACGGCTCCACCAGATACGCGCCCTTGATCGTGTCTTGACGGCAAAGACAGGCGCCACTGCTGATTTTGTGGCGCGCGTACTCCAACGATTTGCCCACGAGCCGTCACTGAATGTCAAGTCGGACTTGATGGAACTATTTGGTGCCATGTTACAGGCCGAAAATTATCGCACGCGAGTCTGGGACGCCCTGAATGTATGGTGCCATGTGCGAGTATGCTCGTCGGCGCTCGATATGATGCAACTGGTGGCAATCTTGGTCCAATTACACTCGGTGAAACAAGTGACGCGGCGGCAACTCGAAACTGTAATTGCGGCACAGCCGGCGCCCTATTCATCTATCATCCACTCGTTGTTAACATTGACTTTGCGGGAAGATGCGCCCCCGGGGGCGCGAGTGATAAAGGCGGCGCCCAATCCATACCCACTTGATGAGACACAGACGTGCGTCGATTACATTGGCCTCGAGGATGTGCCAATCGCCACAACAGTGGCGCCCGATTCGCCATGGTTTATGTTTAGTGCGCGCCCGGGGGCAACATGCTGTTTAGATCACGAGCATTTTGGTACCCTATTGTTTAATGAGGGGCGATGGGGGCATATGACTGGCGGCGACACGGTCAAACTGTGGTACTTTGACATTCCAATCGAACAGGCATTTATCGCATATGTTTGTGGAGCCCGTTGTTATTATGTCATTACAGCGGAGACGGGTGGGTATGAGTTGGCATTTCCACAGGTTCCAATCGAGGTGGGCGCTTGTTGAGTGGAGAGAGACGGCGACAAACCCATTATAAGTGTTGGCCCATGGCACATTTCTATACACTTGCGACAAGTTTATAGAAATTTGGGTGTGGATGTTATCAATACTCTGTAATTATTGCGGTGCAACTGTCCATAGTTTGTACTTGAGTAGTTGAATTCGTCTGAATTTGATACGTATGAGCCCCAGTCTCAGCGTTGGATAGGTAAAACAATGTTGGACCCACTAAATGTTGGCCGCCATTGGAATATCCGTTTCCATTAGCAACCAAAGTACCATCTCTGTACAAGTTAAATCCAAATGATCCAAGCATACCTGTAAATCCCTGTGATTGAACCTCAACTCTGATCGGTCTACCTGACCCAGTATAAGTAAACGACCAGTTTAAAATAAATTGATTGCCACTTGTATAGTTTCCATTTGATGCAACATTGTCTAGTGCCTTCGTTTGTTTAACTGTAAACCCCTGATCGCCAATTTTCCACCCCTGAACGGCATCAATATAGATGAATGTTACCGTTTGATTGCCATTCTTGAGTACATATGTTGCGCCACTGGCCCCATTGTACAATGCGCCATTGAACGCCACGGTAAGGTTATATGTTCCAAACGTGTTAGCATAATCAATGAAACTCACACGGGTGCTTGGTGTTGGCGATGCAGGGAGGGTCACTGTTAGCGCCGCACTCGTTGTATTTACTGGGTACTGCGCATTAGCAATAGCCGTGAACGCTAACGTCTGAACGGGCATGAGGGTTAAAAGGCCGCCGGCGCTTGACCCGGCCCATTGTGAGATTGGGATTGTGAATCTGACCTGTAGCCCCTGACCACCCGCCATAATCGCATTGGCCGCCTGTGGGGTGAGTGAATTTGGAGTTGAGAATGTGACGTAGATGTTTGAAGGGTCAGTGGTTGACGCCAACATTTGATATGCCCGGCCGCCTGTAAATCCGTCACCACTCCATCCAGCCACACCGGCAATGCTATACCCGGTCGGGACTGCGGCGGTATTTAGTGTCAAGCCACTTGGAAGTCCAATGGCCATTAGAGCCGTAGTCGTCACCCCCGCGGTAAACGACCCGTAGACTAGCAGTGAATCTGACTGTCTTTGCCAGAAAAAGCTGACACCAGTTGCGGTGCCAACACCCAACAAAACAGGTGTATACGTCGCCGTCGGAGTTATCGCGGCGCCCGATTGATTTGCGGCGTTTGTGAATGCCTTGATGATATAGTTAACATAGACGTTCTTTGAACGGGTTTCTTTACCTTTGCGAGGTGCACCGTTCGTATTGTCTGTAGTGGGGTCGCGTACAACATCTGCATATGAATTTACATTGGATGTCCATGCAATACCACCACCACCGCCACCTGATCCCATGTTGGAAAAGTATGCATCATGTCTATGGCCCTGGAACGCATCATCTTGATATGAACCCACATTGTTACCACTGGCACCCCCCGTAACAAGCGCCGTGCGAGTTGCGGCATCCGGATCCCTTCCACTACCAGCGTCGACACCACGCGGGAATAGACCCCTCAGGTCGGGGACATTGAAATGTGTTGCATCAACCGTACCAAATGCCGTGCCAATCACTGCAAACAGTTGCGGGTAATTTGATCGTAAATAACTTGTACCATCACACAACAAACTGCCATACGGGGCAATGGGTCCGCCAAACTCTGAGATTACACCCACAGATGTATCACCACCTTGGCCCGTACCGACCAAATTCCACGTGCCGCCAAATTTCGCCGCCATGTACACATTTGCGCCCGTACCCACACCAATCACTGCTGGCGCTTGGACATAGGCATATTTTCGCCATGCGGTTCCCGCGGTTGCGTTCCAGTACAATACATCGTTAAAGGCAATCGCCGCGCTTCCGGCCATCAGGGTCGGCAATGTGCCCACCGTCAATATATAGAGACCAGACGCGTCACTGCTAATTAATTGGCGTGTCAGAATTGCCACCACTTGGACAAAACTTAGTGCGGATGGCGTCGACGCACCCACATTGACATCAACGACACGATTCACGGCATCCTCGTATATGGCTCCGCACATGGTCGGGGCCGCGGCGACTCCCACCTGCGGCGCGATTATCATGTTACTCGGGGTCGCCGCCCAGGCCGTGCCTGAATACCCCAACACAATGCCGCTATTTGTACCCGCAATAACCGTCACGAGTGCATTGCGCACCGGCGCGACCGCCGTCCACGCGGACCCAGACCATGTGACCACATTATTGGCCAGCGCCGCCCATGCCCCGGTTGCGCCAGTCGCCGGCACGAGATATGCATCGCCGATGGTGGGCGATCCCGGCGGGGTTGTGAGTGTGTTGTTGAGGACTGCCCCCACATCTGTTATTTGCGCCTGAGTCTCGATGAGTCCGTCAGTTACACAGTACACCGCCGGTGTGGCCACATCAAGTACACTGGCCGGCGTAGTACTATCGAGTACCCATGTGCCATTGAGTTTGCGCGCCAATGTTGCCGCCGCCCCGGTGCCGACCTGAATCGTTTCGGGGCTGTTTGTAAAGGAGTATGCCAACAGGGCTGTTGTATTCGCGGCCGTCCATGCGGCAATGTCTTTGAGGGCGATGCCCACGGGGGGAGTGCCGGCCGTTTGGGTGTACGTGCCATCCATTGTCGCGACTGTACCGGCGACCGTTTGTGCTCCGGAGGTTGCACTCGTGAACGAGACACTAGTGGTGGTTGATGCGGTGATTTGCCATGTTCCATTGTAGCCGACCGGGGTGACGCCGGCGACCGTGATCCAGCTGCCGACTGTCGGTGCAATTGCTATTGGGGTCGCCCATGATACGGTGGCAACGGCGCCGGTGCCGCTGGTGGCCGATGTGGCGGACTTGAATGGCGCGTATGCTATAATGTGTTGGATAATGAGTGGATTCTGAGGCTGATAGAAGGATCCATTCGCGTACTCGGACACGCCAAGTGTGGTGTTGTAAAATGGCACAAATACTGCGGTGGGGCGACTTGCGAGCGAATAGGAGGCTAGGGCGCCACCACCATCGGGGACCCAAATGCCGGCCGCCTTGCGGGCCCATGTGGCGCCGATTCCTGTACCAACTTGTATTGTCTCTGGGGCGGCGGCGAATGTATATGCGGCAAGTGCGGTGGAGGTCGCCGCGGTCCACGACGCGATATCTGTGAGGGCGCCAACGAGCGGCGTACCGCCCAATTGTGTATATGTTCCATCTGTTGTTGCGACTGTACCGGCCACTGTTTGTGCGCCGGTCGCCGTGCATGCAAATGAAACAGTTGTGGTGCTTGCGGCGGTGATTTGCCACGTGCCATTGTAACCGACTGGGGTCACGCCGGCCACTGTGATCCATGTGGCGAGAGTCGGTGCCGTGGTTAGCGCCGCGCCCCATGTGACGGTTGCCACCGTGCCTGTACCGGCACATGCGGTGGTTGCGGCCGTGAATGGCGCGTAGCCAAGAATGTGCTGAAGAATGAGTTGAGTCTGTGGCTGATAGGTGATTCCGTTATAAAACTCGGACACCCCAAGTGTTGTATTGTAGAAGGGCATCCAGAGTGATGTAGGGCGTGTGGCGAGAGAGTAGTTGGTGAGTGTGCCAGATGCGCCGGCATTCGAATATGCACTGACCCAGTATTGTCCGCCGGCCGGTTCTGACATGGCCGGCACGTAAAACATGTCTTTGACAGCTTTGACGATGCAACAATAATTGCCACAAGATACGACAGTAGCTACACCATCTGTAGCGTATCTGGGCCAAGTAAATGTTGCTGCAGCCATAGTTAACGTGAACCATGCTACTCCATCCGTTGAATATTCACATAAAGTGGTATTATAACGACCAGTTATAAAGTATTTTCCGGTCCATATGAGACCAGCTCGAATTACTGTTGCACCCAGAGAGTGTGACGTCCAAATTTTTCCATCAACCGATGTATAATAAGTCGATGAACTTGTTCCGTTTACTGCCATAAACAATGAATTGCCGTATGCTATACCAGCTGCACTAAATGTAACTCCGAGATTAACCCCGACCCATGTTAACCCATTATTAATCGAATACGCAAAATATGTGGTGCCATAACCTTGACTGACCCATACCCCATTCCCATAACACACGGCATTCCAGTTGGCTGAAATGGGCATTGCACCAGTTATTGTTGTCCATGTTTGACCACCATTTGTCGAGCGTGCTATAGATGTACCAGTACTTTGAGTCGCGCATATTGTTTGACTGTTTGCATCGACCCCAATATAACTATAACCATTATTCGGCATTGAACCTTGTGTCCATGATATTCCGTCAGGTGATGTCAAAACAATGTATGAGCTACCAACAATTACAAAATTTGTGCCAGTCCAAATTATATTAGTCACATTTACCGCAATTGGAAATAGTTTGGTGTAATAAGTAATATTGTCAGTTGAATAAACGTAAGAAGTGAGGGACCCTGATCCAAACAAAAGCCAGACTCCATTTCCGCAACAACTAAACGTAATGAATCCCAAACCAAACACATTGTACCCCGGTGAGGTTACGCTCGCCCCCACGCCCCAAACAGCACCCAATGCCGGATATGCACTATTGAGATATGGGCCCGTTCCTTGGCGCAGCCACGCTGGGTTGCCTGCTGGGGTTAATGTCGTGTTGAACAGTTCAAAGTCACCAACTAGGGTCGTGCCCGCGCCGGCCACCATCACCCACCCACCATTTCCATTCTTGACAAAAGTGTTGGTCAATGCCGCAGTGGCGCCAACTGTGAGAGACGTTGGGCAATTGGCATACTGATATTTGGCGAATGCGGTCAATGCGGTCGCATTCCAGTAAAAAATATCATTGTACGCAATTGTGGCGCTTCCAGTGGTCAGTGCTGGTAATGTACCGGCCGCCTGTGCATATAGACCAGATGGGTTACTCGCGGTGAGTGGGGCGGTGAAGATACCAATGACTTGGACCGGTGTAGCGGGCGCAAATTTCGCGGTCGAAATCGCAACATCCGCGACACGATTCGTCGAGTCTTCAAAGATTGACCCAACCACAGTGGCGGGTGCCGTCACTGCATTTTGCGGCAGCGTGAGTGCACCTGTTCGGGCCGCACCCCATGCGCCGCCCGTATAAATCAGTACAGTGCCCGCATTGACACCACTGACAATACTCACAGAGGCGTTTGTAACTGGGGCGAGATTGTCCCAGGCAGCCCCCGTCCACGTCACAACGTTATCAGCTAAACCAATCCAATTCCCGGTCGCTCCCGTATGCGGCACGAGGTATGCATCTTCAACACCCGGTGAAGTTGGTGGGGTGACGACTGTGTTGTCCAAGACGGAGCCAAATTCGATCGGAACGGCGGCCGCGGCAATCGTACCGATGGTGTTGTTATAGACGAGCGGGTAAACAATGTCAGACAGATCGGACATGACCAGAGTGTTGAGGGACCCATCGATAATCCATGTATTGTTACCTTTTCGCCACATGGTGCCATTTCCGTCCAGAATTGTCGCCGGGCAAGCCACATAGGGATATGCCAATAGACTCGTTGCGGTGATACTATTCCAGACGGCAATATCGGTGAGTGCTCCAATAACCGGTGTGCCCGTCAGCTGACTGTATGCGCCGCTCCTTGTCGCGACTGTTCCCGCCGCCGTTTGCGCCCCGGTGGCCGTGCAGGCGAATGTGACACCTGTGGTGGTCGATGTGGCGACCTGCCACGTGCCATTGTAGCCAGCGGGGGTCACACCTGCGACGGTGATCCACGAATTGACGGTGGGTGCGACCGCCAATGGCGTCACCCATGTGATTGCCGCCACGGTGCCAGTACCGCTCGCCGCCTGTGTCGCTGCCCGGAACGGCGCATACCCAATAACTTGCTGAATGACCACCGGATTCTCGGGTTGATAATTCGTGCCATTGTAAAATTCGGCGACGCCCAGAGTTGAGTTGTAAAAGAGTTGGTATGCTAGGGTGGGACGATTTGCGAGTGTGTATGATGTTAGAGTGGGTGAGCCTGAGCCGATCGCTACCCACCCAGCTCCCAGTTTGCTGTATGATGTGAGTGTGGCCATAGCGGTCACACTGAAGGTGTCGGGGCAATTGGCATACACGTATACGGTTGTGGCTGCACCAGCGGTCCACCAAAACATGGCACCTAGTGCCGTCCCTGTTGCAGGTAGGCCGCCAGTCTGAACGTACAGTCCATCTGGAGTCTTGATTGTGCCGAGGCCGGTGGTGGTAGTGCCCGTAACTGCCGATGCAAAGGTGACGCTGGTCGTCGTACTGGCTGTAATGTACCATGTACCATTTGCACCAGTGAATCCAACCGCTGTGATCCCGCTCACTGTGATGGCGGTGCCGATGGTCGGCGCCACCGCGAGTGCAGTTGTCCATGTCACGGTCGCCGCCGTGCCCGTACCGACGAAATTGGTGAGAGTGGTTGCACTGATCGGTGCATATGTGAGAACGGCAGAGGCTGCCACAGGTGTCAGTGGCAAATAGGCGGCTCCAGAATAATATTCGACAGTGCCGATTGTACTGTTAAAGAATGGTCCGCCCGAGGTGGGACGATTTGCGAGTGTGTAGGATGTCAAAGAAGCTGCGCCAATCACCGTCCACCCAGTCCCAATCTTACTGTATGATGTGAGTGCGGCCATTGCAGTCACACTAAAGGTGTCTGGGCAATTGGCATACAGGTATGCGGTCGTGGCCGCACCAGCGGTCCACCAAAACATGTCGCCCAGCGCCGTCCCCGTTGCAGGTAGACCGCCAGTCTGAACATACAATCCATCTGGAGTCTTGATTGTGCCGAGACCGGTGGTGGTAGTGCCTGTAACTGTTGACGCAAATGTGACTGTAGTTGTCGTACTGGCTGTAATGTACCATGTACCATTTGCACCAGTGAACCCGGTCGCGGTGATGCCGCTCACTGTGATGCCGGTGCCGATAGTTGGTGCCACCGCGAGTGCAGGTGCCCATGTCACGGTCGCCGCAGTGCCCGTGCCGACGAAATTGGTGAGGGTGGTTGTCCCGAGCGGTGCATATGTGAGAACGGCAGAGGCGGCCACCGGGGTCAGCGGCAGATAGGCTGTACCCGAATAGTATTCGATGGTGCCGAGAGTAGTGTTAAAAAATGGCCCACCCGCGACGGGACGACTACCAATTGGCCAACTGCGCAATGCGTCGCACATCATCCAGCCACCGGCACCATTTTTGCGCCACACAGTCTGCCCAACGCAGAGAACAGCGGGGCACCTTGCGTATTTGTATTTGAGGTATCCTTTCATAATTGCCACATCCCAATAGAACACATCATTGAGGGCGATTGTCGCGCTGCCAGTTTCGAGGGCGGGTAGAGTGCCAGCACTCTGGATATACAGCCCTGATGGATTGTCACCAGTGAGTGGGATGGTTAACACCGTGATCACATTGAGGGGGGTGGCCGGTGTCAACGTGCCTGCGATAACCGCCACATCGACAATCGAATTGGTTGCATCCTCAAAAATTGACCCGGCGGTGGTTGCCGGCGCGGTGACGGCCAATTGGGGCAAGATGAGTCCAGTTGCGGACGCCACGACCCACGCATTAGTGGTCCCAGCCACATAGATCAAGACAATACCGGCATTTGCGCCGCCAACGACACTCACGGTGGCATTTGCAACGGGCGCAAGGGCGAGCCATCCATTTCCCGACCATGCGACGACATTGTTTGAGAGATCAGTGGGTGTGACCCACGCACCAGTCGCACCCGTGGCGGGTACAAGATACTTGTCGCCGACAGCGGGCGCCACAGGCGGCGTCACAATCGTATTGTCGAGAACCGCACCAAATTCGATAATTTCGGCCGCGGTGGCGATTCGCCCCACAGTCGCATTGTACACGAGCGGATACACCATATCGGTGGCTCCAGACTGAATGAGTTGTGGCATTGCGCCATCGGCGATCCAGGCGGCGGCCCCTTTGCGCCACATTTCGGCGGCCCCATCGCGCCCAACCTGCACCACTTCGGGCGAATTGGCATATGTATAGACCAGCCTGGCCGCGGTACCAGACCAATACGAGATGTCCATCAGCGCACCTACGGCGGGTGTTCCGGCGGCCTGTATCAACGTACCTGTCATTGTCGCGATTGTACCACTACCACCGGCCGCGCCAGTTGTTGTGTTCTGAACGGTGACCGTTGTGGTTGTTGAGGCGAGCACGATAAACGTGCCATTGTACCCAGCCGGGGTGAGACCGGCGACGGTCACAAAATTGTTGACATTGGGCGCCAGAGGTAACGCGACGGGCCACTGATACGTGACTTCTAAACCGGTTGTGGCGGCAACCTGGCACGTTTGGGTAAATGGGGCGTACCCGATAACTTGGTCCACAACAACATTTCCCATGGGAATATATGATGACCCATAATAATATTCGGCGATGCCCAGTGTCGTGTTGAAAAATGGCACAAGTTGTAATGTTGGCCGTGTGGCCATTGTGTTCGAGGCAAGCGGGCCACCACCCAATTCCCACGACCCTGCACCATCCTGTGTCCATGTGGTGGCGGGTGAGCCAACCCCGATTGCGATGGGACACTTGTCATAGGTGTATTTGAGAAATGCAGTCTTAGCAGTCTGATTCCAGTAATAGATATCATTCAGGGCAATCGCCCCACTGCCGGCTGTCAGTGGCGGCAATGTGCCTGCGGTCTGTGTGTAGAGACCCGCCGCGGTACTGCTTGACGGCGCCGCCACGAGAACTGCGGCCACCGTTATCGGTGAAACAGGGGTATATAATCCCGGCGCGACCGCCACATCCACCGTTTGATTTGTAACATCTTCAAAGATCGACCCAGCGGTGGCTGCCGGTGCGGTGACTGCAGCCTGCGGGAGCAGCAAACTCGCCGTTGGCGCGAGTACCCACGCATTAGTTTTACCGGCGACATATGTCAAAACAGTACCGGCATTTGGCCCAGACACGACACTAACGGTGGCGCTGGCAACCGGAGGATTCGCCGCCCATCCACTTCCAGACCATTCGACCACATTGTCGGCGAGTGTAGCCCAGTCACCAGTTGCGCCCGTGGGTGGTACGAGGTAGACGTCGCCAATTTGGGGCGTCGGCGGAGGGGTCGTCACTGTATTATCCAACACTGTGCCAAAATTGATGGCCACAGCCTGTGCGGCAATACATCCAATAGTCTGATTATAGACGAGTGGCTGGACCGTGTCTGTCAATTGGGATTGAACAAGTGGGGTAATCATGTCACCATCGACAATCCAGGTGGCGGCACCCTTGCGCCATAGACATGGCGGTGAACCGGATTGGATTGTTTCCGGAGCGACATCGTATGGATAGACACTTAGGGCGGCGGTTCCCGACCAATATATTATATCACCGAGAGCACCAATCACCGGTGTGTCGGCGAATTGGATTGCAGTACCGGTGACAGTTGAAATTGCACCCGCACCGCCCGGTGTCACATTCGTCACATTGGCAACAGTAATTGACGTGTGGGTCGAAGATATCACGACAAATGTGCCATTGTAGCCAACGGGAGACAGGCCGGTGGTGGTCATGCGGGTGCCCGACGGTGGAGCCACAGAGACTGCTGCAGGCCATGTATACGTGACGTTGGTACCATCGTGTGCGGTGACGGTACAAGTCTGGTGAAATGGACAATAGGTCAACATATGATCAACACTAACCGGGCTCATGGGCTGATATACCGTTCCCGTGTAGTTTTCGATAATGCCCAGTGTTGTGTTGAAAAATGGCGCATTAACATCAGTGGGGCGCGTCGCCAATGTATAGGCTGCCATCGCACCAGCACCGTGACTCCAACCACCGGCGCCATCCTTTGAGTAACATGTCGCAGAGGTACCACCGACACCGATCGTTATGGGGCAGTTTGTGTATTGATACTTGAGAAAGGCATCAGTGGTTTGAGAGTTCCAGTAGTACACGTCATTGTACGCAATCGGGGCACTATTTGGGGCGAGTAACGGGAGTGTGCCGGCTGTTTGGATATAGAGAGCAGATGCGTCGGTGGCTAATGGGGTGCGGGTCAATATCACCGCCACGGTGAATGGGGTCGCCGGCGCAAATATGCCTGCGTCGATTGCCACGTCCACAATGTTGTTGGTCGCGTCTTCATAAATTGAACCGCGTGTGACGGCTGGTGTTACGGCCGCGATTTGTGGCAGTAGTAGGCCACTGCTGAATGCGGGCATCCAGGCTCCTTGTGTGGCATTAAAGGTCAAGACTTGACCCGTATTGGGGCCGCCGCTGATTGTCACCGTCGCGTTTGCAACAGGGGCGAGTGCGGTCCACGCGGTGCCAGACCACTCGACGACATAATTGGCCAAATTGACTGGGGTCGCCCAATCACCGCTATTGGTGAGTGGGACGAGATAACGATCGCCAACGGCCGGTGAAGGGGGCGGCGCCGTAATGGTGTTATCGAGCACAATACCATAACCCACGGTCACGGCTTGGGCGGCAATGCGGCCGAGTGTCAAGTTATAAACGAGTGGATACACTTGATCTGTGGCGGTCGATTGATACAGGTCAACCAAATCGCCATCCGCGATCCAGGTGGCAGCCCCTTTGCGCCACATGGCGGCGGAGGTGCCGCGCCCCACTTGAACCACTTCGGGGCATTCATCGAATGTATATGCGTTGATCATCGTTACACCGTCCCACACACCGGCAATATTGTCTGTGCGTTGAATAATAATACCAGCCTTCGTGGCAATGGTGCCACCACTGGTCGCAGGGGCGGATGCGATACTGGCCACGACAACAAAGACAGGACCTGCCGCCATCACGGTGAAATCTCCATTGTATTCAGGGGGCGTGAAATCGGTGACGGTCACCTGGTCGCCGACTGATGGTGTGGCGCCGAAGCCGCCGGCCGTGTAATACATGGTGTGTACTCCGTCTGAACTCGCCACAACGCAGGGGGTCGTGAATGGGGCGTAAGTGAGCAGTTGGTCAACTACAAGAGCGTTTTGTGGCCGGTATGCGGCGCCATCGTAATATTCGACGAGGCCCAAATCAGAGTTGTAATATGGAGTCAGTGTGGACACGGGGCGTGTTGTCATTGTGAACGTGGGAAGAGGTTCACCAGTTGACCAACCGCCAGCACCATCCTTCTCAACACACCGAGCAGTGGCCGGCGAGCCAATAGAAATCACGGGCGGTGCATCTGCATACGCGTATTTGACAAGCGCCGCATTGCCAGTCCAATAGATAATGTCATTGAGGGCGCCCGCCGCTGGTGTGCCTGCAACCTGGATATACATACCAGGGGCGCCGGACGGGGGTGTGGTCAAGAGCGCGGTCACGGTGACTGGTGTCAGGGGTGCATATCGGCTCACCCCGACTGCTGCATCAACCGTGGAGTTGCTCGTATCTTCAAAGATGGCACCTTGGAGTGTGGGGCGATTCGCGGCCGCATTCTGTGGCAACATTAGCGCAACAAGGGGCGCCGGGGTCCACACAGTGCCCACATAGGTCAAGACACTGCCGGCATTGGGGCCACTTGTGATTGACACGACGGCATTTTGTACCGGGGCGAGCGCAGTCCACGCCGACCCAGACCATTCAACCACATTGTCTCCCAGGGATGCCCAGTCGCCGCTGCTACCACTTGCGGGCACCAGATAACGGTCGCCAATGGCGGGGCCGACCGGCGGATCCACGAGTGAATTGTCGATAACCGCTCCATAACCCACCGCGGTTGCTTGTGCGGCAATTGTTTGTTGGGTCGTATTGTAAACGAGCGGAGTCGTCTGGTCAAGTGTGGTCGAGACCGGCAATCCATTGAGATCCCCGTCGCGAATCCACGTATTTGAACCTTTGCGCCACATGACTGGGCCGGGTACAACCTGCACCACTTCTGGACACACTGAATAAGGGTAGGCCACAGTGGCAGTGGCGCCATCCCAAAACAACATATCGCCAATTGACCCAGCGAGTGGTGTACCTGATGCTTGAATAATGATGCTGGGTGATGAGGGGGGCGTGGGGGCACTTGCGGTTAACATCGCCGCAACAATTAATTCGTTCGTCGCTTGATAATATGTGCCATTGTAAAACTCGGCAACTTGCAGATCTGTATTATAATATACAAGATATGGTATGGGTGATCGCGTAGCCACTGTCAGTGGGAGAAGGGCGGCGCCGCCAGATGGGCCTGTTGGGCCTGTGGCTCCGCTGAGACCTGTCACACCCTCGGTTCCAGTGGGGCCCATAGGGCCAGTTGGGCCTGTGCCGCTTGTGCCACCATTACCCACCGGTAGAGTGACTTCCCATTGATTGATATAGTCATTCACATCCTTTGTGGTAAAATCGCGGCGAATAAATGTAGACACTGGTGGTTCAGGTGTGGGGGCGATAGGTGCGGTACCAAAGCGATTTGACATCTTTGTTTAGGCCAAATGATTTGTAAAAGTTTTCGACGTGGCGCCAAATCTTTAAACTTTTTAAAAAGTACAAAGACATTGGTGACCACGATAATCAGATGGCACGTAAGTCGAACATGCTGTGTACACACACAACTTTCACAGTGGCAATCGAGATGGCGTGTAGATTGTGGTGATCTCTTCGGGTAAACCATCCCGCCAATGCATTGTCACCCGCGCAAGTTGGCCGCGGCGCGCATGGTCGACAGGGTCGCCGGCGACTGTGATTTCACGCGCATGGCCAATCTCAATAACATGACCACCCGCACCGAGCGCGCACAGTGCTGCGTCTTGCAGCAATATACCAGTATCTATTGATAAGGTGATTGTATTGTCCATGCGCGACATGACTATTGCGCGACATGGTAGATTGATACGTGCTTGTTGAATGCGTTCGAGTATAGTGTCCATTCCGCCGTCCAAGTGTCGTTTTATTGGTCTAATTGGCATTGTTGTATATAGAATGTGTGTTTATATTTATCGGGGCTCTTGGGGATTCATTTTTAACACAGTTGTTTTGATATCGCGTGTGTCTGGAATCTACTCTATTTTTTATTTCTATAAACTTTTTGAAAAGTATATAGAATGATTTTGCGATGGTGTGGTGTCATCAAGTGGTCAAGTCCAACTTAAGCAACTCGAACAAGTGACCAAGAGGTTTGGGGTAAATTTATGGTCAAAATTATACCAGATGATTGTGCCATATATACATAGACTGTCGTTCCCGCTGGAATATATCGCATGAGTGTTGTATCCATTTTCAAACTTGTTTGCGATGTGACTGTATATATTTCACCCTGGTTTGTTCTGACACCATCTGAAAAAACAAACTGAATAGCAAATACAGTGTTTGCTGGCGGTGCACTTGCAGCTGTTAACCAAATAACAAGCGAAAACTGGTAAAACCCAGCCGTTTGGATTGTTAAACCTGCCCCAGTTAAACTTAGCCATGTTTGACCAGTTGATGCGACGAGATTGTTAAACCCGACGGGATCACCATTTCCGCTAATTGTAGGTACTGAGCCCGAACATGAATAAACGGCCGCGATTCCTTGACCAGCTGGGCCAGTAATTCCAGTTGGACCTGTCACACCGGTAATTCCAGTTGGACCTGTCACACCAGTAATTCCAGTTGGTCCTGTCACACCGGTAATTCCAGTTGGTCCAGTCACGCCGGTAATTCCAGTTGGTCCTGTCACGCCGGTAATTCCAGTTGGTCCTGTCACGCCGGTAATTCCAGTTGGTCCAGTCACGCCGGTAATTCCAGTTGGTCCAGTCACGCCGGTAATTCCAGTTGGTCCTGTCACGCCGTCAAGTCCAGTTGGGCCGGTCACACCGACAAGTCCAGTTGGGCCAGTCACACCGTCAAGTCCAGTTGGTCCTGTCACACCAGTAGTTCCAGGTGGGCCTGTTGCCCCCGCGCCCTGATCACCAATCACTCTATTTGCGTTTAAAATTTCATTAATAAACTCTGATTCCGATGAAATTTTTAATGGTGTTGTTGCTTTATGCATTTATTATCCCAAACCAAATAAATTTGTGTGTTATTTTATAGGCAAATCGTGTGCATCTGCTACCACTCATTGATATGAAGCTATGGTGGTCGATATGTGACCAGTGTGTCTAGATTCTATATTATTTCTATAAACTTTTTGAAAAAGTACATAGAATGGTTGTGTGATGGTGTGGTGTCATCTCGTGGCTAGCTTCTATACTCTATAAACTTTTTGAAAAAGTACATAGAATGGTTGTGTGATGTCGTGTTGTCATGATCGCCGCCACATGGACTTCGTGTGGCGCTTGTGTACGCTGGTATGGGGCAAAATTGGGTTGGAACTGTTTCACGATTTGTCAACAATTATTGATAATTATTGGTGATCTTTGTACTCACCATATGTTAAAAATGACTTATTGATTATAAAAATAATC
>Ga0118677_10004098_pt1 | contig 26901 bp, 22 predicted proteins | sample AliMusrvi5mmetaG_FD_86154 | JGI IMG/M metagenome (GOLD analysis project Ga0118677, IMG submission 86154) | reverse complement strand
GCGGGACGTTGTCGCTGTTCGGTCAGCCGGTCGGGCGCTTCGCGTGCCCGCAACGGGTGGCCTATCTGCCGCAGCGGGGTGAACTCGACTGGCATTTCCCGCTCAGCGTGCGCAAGCTGGTGCTCACTGGGCGCTACGCGCACCTGGGCTGGCTGCGTCGCCCCGGCGCGCGCGATTGGGCGATTGCTGATCAGGCGTTGGCGCAGATGCAATTGAGCGAGTTGGCCGAACGGCAGATCAGCCAGCTCTCCGGCGGCCAGCAGCAGCGGGCGTTGCTCGCGCGCGCCCTGGCGCAGGAGGCCGACCTGTTATTACTTGATGAACCGCTGAACGCAGTGGATGCGGCGACGCGCAGTGTCGTCGCCGAGACGCTGCGCGTGCTGCACGCGCAAGGCAAGACGATCATCGCGGCGACGCACGAACTCGAACACCTCGAAACCGATTTTGACGCCGCTCTGTATCTGGTCGATGGGCGCGAGACGTGAATTGCGATTTGAGAAGAGGAATTGTATGGACTGGCTATTAGAACCCTTTCAACTCCCGTTTATGCAGACGGCCGCGCTCGCGGCCGCGCTCGTCAGCGTCACCTGCGCGATGCTCGGCGTGTACGTGGTGTTGCGGCGCATGGCGTTCATCGGCGACGCGCTGTCGCATACGGTGTTGCCAGGGCTGGTCGTCGCTTACCTGAACCAGTGGAACCTGTTCGGCGGGGCGATTGTCGCGAGCGTCATCACGGCGCTGGGCATCGGGTGGTTATCGCGGCGGCAGGCGTTGCGCGAAGACACGGCAATCGGCGTGTTGTTTACGGGCATGTTCGCCCTGGGCATCCTGCTGATGAGCACAGTGCGCAGTTTCCGCGACTTTACCCACATTCTGTTTGGCTACATCCTCGGCGTCACCAGCGACCAGCTCGCGGTGATTGCCGGAATCGCGGTGGCGATCATCGTGACGCTGCTGTTATTACACAAGGAACTGGAACTGACCTCGTTTGACCCCGTGCACGCCGAGGTGATCGGATTGCGCCCCGACCTCCTTCGCTACGTGCTGCTGATCCTGATGGCGCTGGCGGTGGTGGCGGCGGTGCAGGCGGTCGGAGTGGTGCTGACGAGCGCGTTGCTGGTGGTTCCCGCCGCGACGGCCTCACTGATAACCAACCGGCTGCCGCGCATGATGCTGGTGTCAATCGGCGTGGCGCTGTTCTCCTCGCTGGCGGGATTGCTGATCTCGTACCGCATCGATGTTTCCTCCGGCGGTGCGATCGTGCTGTCGTGCATTGCGTGCTTCGCGGTGGCGTGGGGCGTCAATGCGCTGCGGCAGCGCCGGCAACAACGACGCGCTCATGCCAATGTGGCTTGACGCGAGGGTCACCGGCGCAACCTCAATACCCACGACACTCAGGGCTACGTGGACAAGAGTGCCGCCGCGGCGAGTTTTCGGCGCGCGCACTCCCGCGTGATGGCGACGATGCGGTTCGCCGTGTCAAATGGTTCCTCGTTTGACTCCACGTAACCGCCGTCGTTGCTCATGCGCACATTGTCGATCACAAAGGGCGCCAGCAGCACGCCTCGGAAATCATCGATAGCGTCAAACAGACCCGTATAGTAGCCCTCTACATCCAACGGCGCGCCGTCTTGAATCTGAATCAGCACGCGGTTGCCCAGCTTGCGTTTGAGCGCCGCGAAATTCGAGAACTTGCCCAGGGGAGAGTTATTCACAACCTTGATGGACGGAACCCGCAACAGGTTATCAATATGATGCAAGCCGTTGCCGCAGAAATGCACACTGCCGCCGCCAAAAGCGTCGCAGATGCGCGCGACGCGCGGCAGGACGAACTCCTCGTACAGTCGCGCGCCCACCAGTATCATGTCGTCGTCCGATTCCCAGATGCCTGCGCCCGGCGAGACGACGCCTTGCAACCCATTGCTGCGCTCCAGCGGTTCGCCAATGTGTTCCTTCTGCGCCTTGACCCACTGGATAAATGCTTCTGTCACAAGGTCGAATAACTCATGCACCATCCGCGGCTCGTCATACATCCACTGATACAACTGCACCTGGCCGCACATCAGCCCCAGAGTGTCCAGCGGGCCTTGCATATCCGTCAGGCCGATGGGCAAGTCGCCATAAGCGCGCGCGTAGTCAATGCCATCCAGCACGCGCGGCATCCAGCCGTCCCGTGTCGGGTCGGGCAGTTTCAGGTGAGCCGCGTCCGCCGGTGACGTGATGCAAGGGCCGGCGACTGCGGGATCGTCATCAAGCACATCAGGCGTCTTGATCGCACAGCCAAATGCAGAAGCCAGCACCCCTGTGCCATACCAGGGCATGAAATAGGGGACATAGTCATCGTTGACGCACTGCAGGTGCTTTTCGTAACCGCGCGACTGGTAGGCCAGCATGCTGGCCGGGTTGGTGAAGTAATCAGCGGGTTTATCCCGGCTGCCAAACGCGAAGTAACACGGGGTATTGACCAGGATCGGCACATCGTCGGGATCTTTAACCTCCTCCCGGTTAAAAGCCCGCGCGATCTTCTTGATTCGCGCTGAGAGGTCGTATCCACGCCAGGTTGTGGCGAAATGCTTTTCGTCAAAGTCGCTCATAATCGCTCCTGTGTTTTACAACAACACATCGCATGCGCCCTATCGCGGCAATGCGATAGTAAAAGTGCTTCCCGTTCCAACTTCGCTCTTTACCGTGATCGCGCCACCGTGCAACTCAACCACGTTTTTCGCGATGCTCAATCCGAGTCCGGCGCCCGCAACCTCGTTGACGTTGCTGGCGCGGTTGAACGCCTGGAACAGATTGGGCAGCTCTGACGCCGGTATGCCGATGCCCTGGTCGCTCACGCTCAGCATCGCCTGGCCATCGGATGTCGTCAACGCGATAGAGACCGTCGTGCCCGCCGGCGAATACGTGAGCGCGTTCGAGATCAGGCTGGTGATCGCGTCTCGCATCAGCCTTGCATCCAGTAGCGCGTTCACCGGCTGTGTGCTGCTCGTATAGACCAGCATGTGCGCGAGGTCGGGATCCTCGTGGAACCGTTTCACCACGGCGCGACACTCGGCGTCCAAATCGAGCAACTCAGTCTTGAGCACATAGCCCGGCGACTGAATCTGCGCCAGATGCAGCAAATCATTGATCATGCGTTGCATGTGACTCACTTCAGTTCGAATCTTTTGCAAACGGCCATCAATGCTGGCGTCGTCCATGCGGTGGCGATAGGCGCCCAGATTGTCCGTTGTGACCAATATAGTCGCCAGCGGAGTGCGGAACTGATGCGCCGCCACGCTGACAAAACGCGACCTCAGTTCGTTGACTTCCTCAAGCGCGCGCATCGACTCGCGCAACGCAGCTTCGGTCTTTTTGCGCGCGCTGATATCGCGCAACGCGGCCATAAACACTGGTTCACCGCCGATCGTCACGGGATGGATATTAACCTCCACCTCGACCCGAGCGCCGGTTTTTGGTTGTATGATCACTTCGTATTGATCCACTGGCCGCCCCTGCGTCAGCGCATCGATTACCCATTGTCTGACCTCGGCAGACACGCGCATCACAAGACCCGCAACGACCGGGTTCATGCCGATCAACTCAGCCCGTTATACCCGGTCATCACTTCATAGGCGTGGTTCATGTCGCGCAACGCCCAGGTTTTGTCAAACAGGACAATCGGATCGGGCGCCAGATGGAACAGGATATGCAAGCGCTCTTCCATCCGGCGCCTTTGCGTTTCCTGTTCGCGCAACGCGTCCACCATCGCCTGAAGTTCCAGCGTGCGGGCGGCCACGCGATCCTCAAGGTCCTTCGCATAATCGCGCAACTGGTTTTTCGAGCGCGCCTGCCGGATTGCGATGGCAACACGCGCAGCCACTTCGCGCGCGATCTCGATATAGTCGTCTGTGATGAAATCCGGCGTTTTTGCGCCGATATAGAGCAATCCATTCAACACCCCACCCTCATGCAGCGGGATCACCAGGCTGGAACGCAGACCAAAAGACAGCACGTCCATGCCCACCGCCGACATCTCGGGGTCTGTTTTACATCGTTATCGACATAGTAATGATCGGTATTCATCCGATTGGTGAATACAGCGGGTAAGCTGAAATGGGGAAATCGGGCGCTGATTGCCGGTGTATCCGTTTGAATCACCAGCGGCGTCCAGTGCCGGGCGGACGCATCATATTCGATTACGCTGGCGGTTGTAAACGGGATCAACTGGCTCAGAGAACGCAAGGCCTGATTTGCGATTTCATCAACGGCATCCGCCTGTTGAATGGCCTGGTCCAGCACGCGCAACACCACAAGGCGTTGCGCTAAGCGACGCAGATATTGTTGGTTAGCCAAAAGGCGCTCTTCATCCTGTCTGCGCGCGGTGACGTCACTCACGCTCCCGATAAGCGCCCCGAGGCGCCCTTCCGCATCTGGCACGACGGTGAATTGGTCGCGCAGCCAGCGATAGTCGCCGTCTTTGTGCCTGAAGCGATATTCCACATGATAGGTTGCGCCGGCCGCGCCGGACATAGACTCGGCCATCACGCGTTCGACTTCCGCCGCATCATCGGGGTGCATCAAACCCAGCACAATTTCAATGGGCAAAGTCTCCATCTCATCCGGGGTATAGCCGGAAATCTGCGCAAAGACGGGGCTCATATACTCATACGTGTTGGTCTGTAAATTGCGTTTGTATGACGCATCCAGTGAGTTTTCCAGCACTTCGCGCAGCCGCGTTTCGCTCTCACGCAACGCCGTTTCCGCCCGTTTGCGCTCGGTCACATCGATCAACACAAGTCGGCATTCCTGCCCATTGGCTGAAACAGTGCCTTCCATACGCACATAGAAAGGAGCGCTCTGGTCCAGTTCATTCAATAACGCCGCCTCGCAGACCTGTTTCGCCCGAGTGTTGAACACCTGTTCGATAAAGGCATTTAACACGCCCCGGTCTGACTCGGCAACGAACGAGCTCAGGCGCCGGCCAAACAGCAGCGCGCGATGAACGCCGATTAAGTGTTCGAAGGTCAGGTTCGCCTGGAGGATGATCCCATCACGATGCAGAATCACATAACTGGCTGGCGAGTGGTCATACAGGGATTTGTACTCCTCCAGCACCGCCGCAAGTCCTTCCCGGGAATACAGGAGTTCCTCGTTCTGAATCTCCAACTCAATCTGGCGCACTTGCAGCTCGCGGGCGAGTTGCAGCCTGTCTGTCTCAGACAGCATTGCAGGATTAATCGGCGCGCGCGAATTCAAGCGCTCTTCCGCCCGGCGGCGTAACTCAGCAGACTTCGCAACAGTGTTTATATCCATGACTTTGGGTTCACGATAAATTGCCTCGGCACTCGGAATCGTGTGCCACAAAATTTACAAGCGATATTCTACACATCATTACTTCCCGCCGCAGCGCTTTAGCCCCACTGCCACCTTGTCCTGCACGTCTGCGTCGCCAGGGGCCATTGTGCTGACGTGGTTAAAGACCGGGATGGCCCTGGCGCAGTCGTCCGTGAGCTGGAGCGCGAACGCATAGTTGATGTAGTCGGTGATGTTCAGCGTGGCGCTCACGATCTGGCTGGTCGTCAACGCGCGGGTGTAATCGGCCACCGCGGCCTCATACTTGCGCACCTGAAAATCGAGGATGCCCTTGCGCGTCCAGATAGTGACGCGCATCGGGTCAAGGTCCGCCGCTTTGTCGAGCGCGATGCGCGACTGGTCGTATTCGCCGATGGCAAAGTAAGCCCCGCCCAGCCGGTCATAGGCCTCGGAGTTCTGCGGGTCCACCTCGATGGCGCGCTTGAAGTACAGGATGCCCTTGGGGATCTGACCCTGGATCACGTATGAGCGCCCCGTGGCGTTGAGCACGTGCGGCATGTTGGGGTTGAGCTTCAGCGTCTCTTCATAATAAAAGGTCGCGTCTGTGTAACTGCCGCCTTGCTCGTAGGTGTAGGCCAGGTTGCGCATCGCGTCTTCATTCCTGGGATCGAGGTCGAGCGCCCGCTGCGCCGACGCCCGCCCGCTGCGCACATCCCCGTTGTCGACCTGCGCCTCGGCCAGATAGGCAAACGCCATCGAGCTTTTCGGGTCGAGTTCCGTCGCGGCCTGGCAGATCGGGAGCGCTTCTGAATAGCGCCCCTGCCAGTCAATCGCCATGCACAACACCGCCTTGGCCGGCGCGTTGCCGGGGTCCATCTGTAACGCCTTCAGCGCTTTTTGCTCGGCCTTGGGGGCCTGACCCAGAAACACCATCAGGCGAGCCGACAGCGCGTACAAGCTGACATCGTTTGGGCGGCGGCGGCTGGCCTGATCGTAGAAGTTGATCGCCGCGCGGTAATCCCCCTTGCGATAGGCGTCCTCGGCCAATGCGACGAAGTTTTCCACGCTGCGCGTGGGCGTGACGGAGGGCAGTGCGGTGGCATTGCCCGATGAAAGACCCAGGGAATTGCCCAGGCGCTGTTGGATTAAGGTGTACCCGCCGATCAAAACGAGTCCCATGAGGAAGAGTATCAACCACGCTGATCCATTGCCGCGGTTGCGGCGGCGTCCACTACCAATGTACACAGACTTAATATTAGCATGAACCGCAACGTGCCACGCACCCAAGGGACGGCGTGGTCCCTTAGATGCGTGGCACGTTGCGACTCCAGTAACTTATGACATTCGCTGTGACACCGGTTTCAACAGTCGTTGCGATGCCAATCACATCATCGAACAGAGTGAAAGATGGAATATTGTTGGCGCTATTTCACCAACTTTTCGGCTTCGGCCGAAATGAGCATTTCACCGAGCAACTGCTCGACGGCCATGGTGTGGCTGTCAAACCCATGTTGTTTGAAGTACTCAGAATTGCAATCCCACTTACCGTGATCATAAGTCACAATGTAATCGCCATTGTCGCCACGAACGACGACCTGGAAATTGAGGAACTTAAACCGATCCCGTTCTTGAGCGTAACGATGCGCTTTTTCGACCTTGCCGATATGGCTCGAGTCCATCATGTCAAAACCTCCAGTAATGAAACAAAAAGGCACGAAACGCTTTAACGTAACGTGCCTGGTTTGCCGTGACAGGTAAGGATATACAATATTAAACTCTCCCGTGGCTGCACACGCAGCGGGGAATGGAATGCAACTGGTGTTAAGTGCATCTTGCAACCTATTCTATAACAAACCCTTAACCTGTCAAATACGCCAGACCGCCGATTACACTGCGCTTTGGCAGATGTGGGTCAGTAGCATTTCACCAAACACTCATGTTCCGCATATATTGCACAAAGTTTTGACAAATATTGTATTTGTAGCTACAATGGATGGAAATAACAATGAGCTCAACTAACATGACGGGTAATAAAAGCGTCGTCATTGCCGGCGGCGGCATTGCCGGGCTAAGTGCGGGAATCGCACTTGTGAAACAGGGATATCAGGTCGAGGTATACGAGAAACGCCCGATGCTTGGCGGAAAATGGTCATCGTGGCGTGATGCGGATGGCGACTGGATCGAGACAGGGCTGCACGTCTTCTTCGGCGCTTATGACGAGATATTCACGCTGATGCGCGATCTGGGCGTGTACGATCATATCTTGTGGAAAAACCACGTCATGACCTACACCCTGTCCAAGGGGGACCGGTTTGAGTTTCGCACGCGCAAGCTGCCCAGCCCGTTCCACTTGCTGCCCGCGGCTCTTGAGAACAAGTTCTTCTCATGGCGCGAGAAGCTGACGCTCATCGGCGCCCTGTATCCGATGCTGTTTGGCAGCCCGGCCTATTATGCCGAACAGGACAACCAGACCTACAAACAGTGGAACGACATGATGGGCATTGACCAGCGCATGTTCAGCAAAATGTTCATCCCGATGACGCTTGCGCTTAAGTTTCTGGCCGCGGATCGGATTTCGGCGCGCATCGTGCTCGAGGTGATCGGCATCTTCCTGCGCCAGAACAACGCCAGCCGGATCGGCTTTCTGCGCGGTTCACCCCAGCAGCACCTGATTGGCCCGATGGCCGACTTCATCACCAGCCATGGCGGACACATCCACGCGGACTCGAAGGTGGAACGCATTGAGATGAGTGCTGATGGGACGCGCGTCGCTGCATTGCACATCCGCGCAGGCACTGCGGAACCGCAACCGGTCACCGCCGACCACTTCCTGATGGCTTTGCCGATCCACAACCTCAAGCGCTTGATTCCGGAGTCGCTCAAGTCGCAACCCTACTTTGAGGGACTTACCAGGCTGAACGGTGTGCCGGTCCTCACCGTGCATCTATGGACCGACAAGCAGGTTTCTCATATCGACAATTGTCTCTTCTCGCCCGACGGTGTGATCCCGGTGTATGCGGATATGGCGAATACGACGCCGGAGTATCGTCGCCCTGGCGATACCGACGGCGCCAACATGGCAGGGCGCGGGTCGCGCTTCCAGTTCGTCGTGGCGCCGGCGGATGAGCTGATGAGCCTGAGCGACGAGGAGATCGTCGCCAGGGTGTGGGCAAATGTGTGCGATGTCTTCCCCGACGCCTCTGCCAACGCGCGCATCATCAAGAGCGCCGTAGTGCGCGTGCCGCAATCGGTGTATGGGCCGCTGCCCGGACTGGACAAATACCGTGTGCCGCAGGCGTCGCCGGTGAGCAACCTTTTTCTCGCGGGAGGGTATACGATACAGAAGTTCTACGACAGCATGGAAGGCGCCTGTCGCAGCGGCAATCGCGCCGCCAATGCGTTGATCGCGCGCGACTGTGGGTTGGCGTGGCATCCGACACAATAATGTAACGTTTGACTTAGTGATTAACCTGATATGAAATGGACAGTGCAATGCAGCGTGTGACAGTCCAAACAGGACGGTAGCGATACTCATGATTCAACGCTTAGAACTAACTTCTCACGGGTTGGAAGGCATAATGGCCCTCGACGATGCCTACACCCTGTGTGCGAACGTCACACGCCAGCACTCCAAGTCGTTTTATTTCAGCACCGGCTTTCTGCCCGTCGAGACCCGCCGCGCTATCCGCGCGTTTTATGCCTTCTGCCGCGCCACCGACGATATGGTCGACGTGCCGGCTGCCGCCGGGGGCATTTGCGCAGGGATGGCCGAATGGCGCGCCCAGTCGCGCCTGCCGGCGCACCTGCAACGCAACCCGATCCTGTCGGCGTGGGCCGATGCGCGCGACCGTTACGGCGTCCCGCAACAATACATTGAGGAACTGATCGACGGTTGCGAGATGGATCTGCGCATCCATCGTTACGAGACGTTCGACGAATTAAGCGAATACTGCTACCGTGTAGCGAGCACCGTGGGGCTGGTCAGCATGCACATCATCGGGGCCATTACCGAGCACCCGGTTGAACTGGAAAGGGCCAGGTATTCGGCGGTCAAGCTGGGCATCGCGCTACAACTGACAAACATCCTGCGCGACGTGGGCGAGGACTTCTCGCGCGGGCGCATCTACCTGCCCCAGGAGGACATGCGCCGTTTCCACTACACCGAATGCGACTTGCGCAATAGGGTCGTGGACGATCGCTTCCGCGCGTTGATGCAGTTCGAAATTGAGCGCGCGCGCGCCCTCTACGACACGGATTGGCATGGGATTGCCTATCTCAAACACGAGGGACGCCTGGCGGTCGGCGCCGCCATCACCCTCTATCAGGCCATCCTTGACCGCATCATCGCGAACGATTTCAACGTCTTCACGAAACGCGCCCACCTCAGCACCGCCGCCAAGCTTGCCCGTGTTCCTGGCGTATACCTGCGCGTCCGTCAACTGCGCGCGCAGCGCGCGCCGTGTGCGCCATGCATCGAGTAGAGCACTTGTCGGTCTGGGACGCCTCGCACTCGCGCGCGCCAGCGACAGGTCGTGATCTCCAATTCAGCCCGATCCTGCTCGTCATCTACGTGGCTGTGATGATGGCCTATGGCTTCATCCGTCTCACCCACCAGACTCACCTCACGGCCCTGATGACGGTGCTCACGGTCGTGCTGATGTTCTGCACTTCATTCGTTCATATGGTTGAAACGCGCGGCCTGCGCCGCGCCGTGTTGATGGCCGCCAGTGCGTTCACGATCACGCTGGCCGCCGAGTGATTTGGAAATGCCACGGGCGCGCGGTTTGGCCATTATTCCTTCAGCGACCAGCTTGGCGTGAAAGTGTTTGACCTGGTGCCGCTGGTGATCCCGATCGCGTGGTTGATGATGCTCTACCCGGCATTCGAGACGGCGGCGCTGTTGTTGCGACGTCGGCGCCCGCATGTCCAGTCCCCGCGTTCGCTACGGACGCTGGCGGAGAATGGACTGCTCGCGGTCACCGCCGCTGCCGCGATGACCGCATGGGACCTCAGCCTGGACCCGCGCATGGTGAGTGATGGCAACTGGGCATGGCGCGATGTAGGCCAGTATGCGTACTTCGGCATCCCGCTCAGCAACTTCGCCGGTTGGCTGGTCACCGCATTTGCGATCTACCTGGTGTGGCTATGGATCATGCGCGCACGCGCGCACACGCACGCGCAGCCCAGGTTGCGGCGCATGAATGCTATGGTCGAGCGACTGGCCAGCGCACCTGGCGCGCTGGGAATGACGCGCCACCTGTCGCGCCCGCTGCGCTCGCCAGTATGGAGCGCCCTGCCGGTTTATATCTACATCATCACCTGGCTTGGCGAAAGCATCGTCAACGTCGTCCTGTGGAACACCCCTCTGGTTGGTCTGGCCGTCTTTGTTGGCATGGGCGTATTCAGCGTGCCTGCGCTGGCGCGGCTGTGGCGCGACCACGGCGACGCGCTACTCACCGTCGGTCAATTGCTGCGCGATCTGGTGATCCGCGATAGGACAATTACGCGCAACCTCTGATGCACAAGTAGCGGATATTGTGCTACATTAATAGCCGTAAAGCAGCAATACTGTTGAAGCGAGTGGCATGTACCGTGGCTTTGGCAGAGATGGTTTCGGCGGTGATCTGATGGACCTGATCTCAAACGAAAGTGAGTTTTACAAGAGCATTCTTGATGGGCTGTATGACGGCATCTATTTTGTCGACACTGAACGGCGCATCACGTACTGGAATCACGGCGCTGAACGCATTACGGGCTTTAAAGAAAATCAGGTGATTGGAAGGCATTGCGCCGATAACATGCTGATGCACGTCGACGAAAAAGGGACGCAATTGTGCCTGGTCGGTTGCCCCTTAACGGCAAGTATGGTGGATGGATGCATCCATGAAGCCCATGTATTTGTGCATCACGCCAGCGGTTATCGCCTGCCCGTCATCGTGCGGACATCCCCAGTCTATGGTCAGGACGGCCAGGTGATCGGCGCGGTTGAAACCTTCAGCGATAACTCGCAAATGATTGCGGCGCTAAAAAAGGTCGACGAATTGGCTAACGCGGCGATGAAGGATCCGTTGACCGATCTGGGGAATCGGCGCTTTCTGGAGACGATGATCGACCTGCGCCTGCTGGAAAGCCGCCTGACCAAACCCTCCGATGGGTTTCTGTTTGTCGACATCGATCACTTCAAGAACATCAACGACACGTATGGGCACGAAGCCGGCGACCAGGTGCTCAAGATGGTTGCCGCAACCCTCAAACTAAACCTGCGTCCCTCCGATGCCGTCGTCCGCTGGGGCGGTGAAGAGTTCATCGTCATCATTCAGGGCGTGACGCAGGCCGTGCTGCTGGAGTTGGCCAATCGGCTGCGCGCACTGGTGCAACAGTCCAGCCTGGATCACGCTGACGAGCGGCTCTCCGTGACCATCTCAGCTGGCGCAACGCTGGTGCGAGACGCCGACAGCCTGGCCGCCCTGGTCGAACGCGCCGATGGGCTGATGTATCAGAGCAAGGCCGCCGGTCGCAACCGCGTTACGTTTGGATAGCAGCTCGCGGGCAGCCTCCGATCCATACAACGCCGTGGCTCCCGATCAATGAAGTCAATACGTCCTTGGAGGTCGATGGCTTTAGCCGGGCTGCGTTCCCTTATGTTTTCATGGCAGGTTGAACGGGGCTTCCTCCACCACGCGGCAGTCGGCGCCCTTGCACGTCACCAGTTCCTTCATGCGCGCCGACAGTTGCTCCAGGAGTTTGGGGTCGGCTTTCTTCGCGAGGTTGTTCAGTTCGTACGGGTCGGCCTTGACGTCGTACAACTCCTTCTCGCCGGTGACATACTCCACATAGCTCAGGGTTTGCAGTCGGATGCCTCGGAATGGCGGGATGGCGCGCTTGTTCTTCACAGGCTTCGCCAGGGCTGCCGCTTCTGTCTCATCCTGATCGGGTGGTTCCAGCAACTCCGCATCCGTATCCGGCGTCACCTCGACGACCGGCGCATTCGGGTCGATCTTGTCCGGGCCGTTCTCGATTGCGAACTCCTGCCGCCACTGCGACAGTGGCGGCGGGTTGGCGCCCATGAGCGGCACGAGGGAGCGACCGTCGACGAATGCCGGCGCCTGCACACCTGCCAGATCCGCCCACGTCGGGCCCATGTCGATGTTGCCCGCGATGTATTCGAGCGTTTTCCCCGCCGGCACGCCAGGCCCGCGCACCCGCATCGTCACACGCAACTCCTCTTCATACGGGGCAATCTTGCCGACGACCATGCGGTGATTGCCCAGGTGATAGCCGTTGTCAGAGGTGAAGAAGATGTATGTGTTGTCGAGTTGCCCATTCGCCTTGAGCGTGTTGACGATTTTCTCGATCCCCTCATCCACTGCCTGCAAGGCCTGCAACCGTTTGCGATAGTCCTCGTCGATGGCAGTGATCTGCTTTGGGGTCAGGCGCGGGCGGTCGGCGATGTAAACGGGTTTGTCGCTCACGTCGGGCTCATCATAGTTCGGCGTGCGCGGGGCTTTGACGCCGGGGAACAGGTTGGCGTGGCGAGGCGCCGGTGTATAGGGCGCGTGCGGGGCGTAGGGCGCCAGGTAGACAAAGAAAGGTTTGCCCGCCTGCGCGCTGCGCTGGATGAAATCCACCGTCTTGCCCACGTACACATCGGTGCCGTAATCCTCCGGCTTGTTCCCGTAATCCACGGTCTTGCCGTTCTCGTTCAACGAGTAGTTGAACTCGCTATACGCGTTGCCCTTGTTCGCACTGTACCATTCGCTCCAGCCCGCCGGAACGTACTGAGTGTTGTTCTGCTCAGGATAACCATTCAAGTACTTGCCAGCCAGCATCGTGCGATAACCGGCATCCTGCAGCCATACGGCGACGGTCGATTTCTCCTCGCCAAGCTGGAAGAACTTCTGGAAACCGCCTGTGGGCAACTGGTTGCCCAATATCTGCGTGTTGTGCGGGTACTGGCCGCGTAATGTGGCCGCGCGCGAAGGGCAGCACAGCGACATAGACACGAAGTAATTTGCGAACGTCAGCCCCTGATCGGTGATGAGCGCCTTCAGATGGGGCATGGTTTGGATCGCGGCGGCGTCGAGGTCATCGGTGAGAATGAACACAATGTTCGGTTTGTTCACAGCGCTGGCGTTGCTGGGGAGCGGAGTCGAAGTTGGCTTTACGGGCGCGATCCCGGTTGCAGTCGCACTCACTGGCGCTGTGACCTTAGCGACTGCCGTCGTGGCATGCGGGGGCGTCGTTGCCACAGGCGGCATCGATGCAGGGGCCGGAGCAGGCGTCTGTCCACAGGCGGAAAGTAATACAACCATCAACACAGAAACAAGCGATACAACTCTCGATTTCATGCAAACCTCCTACTGGAACCATTCATCGCACACATCTTCATGGCACACATCTTCGTGGCACACGCCTGTAAGACGCGTATGACGCGCATGTAATCTGCGTGTAAAACGCGCCGTGCCGGCCAGACGGCCTGTGAGATGTCGCCGGTTCAGGATGTGGATAACGTTCGCAATGTTGAGGGTGGCAAGAGCGTCGGATTAGATCTGGCGATAGTCCATTTGTACCACGGTTATTAATCGCTGGCGCTTGTGTTTCGCACAACGGTTTTATTTTCTGGTCATATACTTACGAGCAGCCAGCTTTCACCAGCACCAATGCGCCATGGCGCACTGGTGCTGGTGTATCCCTGTGACTGGTAGCGCGAGGTTCCGTTCAACGAGGCGCCTGCATGAACATACTTAACATCGACATACGAACTGTGCTCTTGAGCTATATCATCAGCAATGCCATCTGTCTCGTCGTGATGGTTGCACTGTGGCGCCAGCACGGCAGACAATCGCCAGGGCTGGGGTTCTGGCTGGCCGATTATGCCATGCACTTCGCCGCGGTGCTGCTGATCACCTTGCGCGGCGTCATACCCGACTTCACTTCGATCATCGTCGCGAATGCGCTGGAGATGGGCGGCCTGATTTTTCTGTACATCGGATTGGAACGCTATCTGGGCGCGCGCAGTTCGCAGGTCCACAACGCCGTCCTGTATGTGGTTTTTATCAGCATACACACCTTCTTCACCTTTGTCCAACCCAGTCTACAGGCGCGCAATATCAATCTATCGTTGATGCTATTGGCAGTCTGCGCTCAATGCGCCTGGCTGATGCTGCGGCGGGTAAAAGCGGATATGCGCCCGCACACGAACAACGTCGGCATTGTGTTCACGGCTTTCGGCCTGGTCAGCCTCGCGCGCATTTTCACCGAACTGTTATTTCCACCGGGCCACGACCTGTTCACGTCCGGCCTGTATGACTCGCTGGCGACGCTGGTGTACCAGATGCTATTTATCGGCCTGACTTTCGCGCTGTTCCTGATGGTGAATCGCCGGCTGCTTGACGAGTTGGAACGCGACATCACCGCGCGCGTAAAAGCCGAGGAAGACTTCAAGAACAGTGAATTGCGCTATCGCACGATTGTCGAGCAAGCTGCCGACGGCATTTTCATTTCAGATACGACAGGGTACTATGTCGATGTCAACCTGCGCGGGTGCGCCATGCTCGGCTATTCGCGCGACGAGATTCTGCGGCTAAGACCCCAGGATATCATTCCGGCCCAGGACCAGAACACCGAACCGCCGCGCCTTGCTGAGCTGATGACAGGCAAAGCGCTCACAACCACGCGCCGGTTGATCTGCAAAGACGGCTCATTGCTCCCGGTCGAGATCAGCGCCAGGATGGTTGCCACCAATCGTTTCATAGCGATTGTGCGCGATATCAGCGACCGTATACGCGCTGAAGAGGAAATTCGGAGCATGTCGCGCTTCCCGGAGGAGAACCCCAACCCGATCCTGCGCATCGATGGCGCCGGCGTCATTTTATATGCCAACTCCGCGAGTGCGCCGATTATCACGGCCTGGGGACGCGGGGTTGGACAGAAAGTGCCAGCTGAGTGGCTGGCAAGCGTTGCCTCAGCACTCGACACCCGCTCAGCAGTCGAAATCGAAATGGATTGCGCTGGCCGGCTCTTCTCGTGCGCCATCAGCCCAATCAGCGGCAACAACTATGCCAATATCTACAGCCGCGATATCACAGAGCGCCGCCAGGCCGAAGAGGAAGTCAAACGCCTGAATGCAACGCTGGAGCAGCGCGTGGTCGAGCGCACCACCCAACTCCAGGCGGCTAACAAGGAACTGGAGTCGTTCGCCTACTCCGTTTCACACGACCTGCGCAGTCCACTGCGCGGGATCGACGGGTGGAGCCAGGCGTTGCAGGAAGACAAAGGCGATCAACTCGATGACGAAGGCCGCCAGTATCTCAACCGCATCCGCACCGAAGCGCAGCGCATGGGGGAGTTGATTGACGGGCTATTGCGCCTGTCGCGCCTGACCCGCTCCGAAATGCTGCTTGGTCCTGTGGACATCACCGCGCTTGCACAAACCATCACGGCCCGGTGGCAGGCAGAGAAACTGCGCATTCCGGTGGAATTTGTGATCCAACCCGGGCTAAGCGCGCGCGCGGATGGCCGCCTGATGGAGATCGTGCTGACGAACCTGTTGGACAACGCCTGCAAGTTCAGCGCCGCGCGGCCAGACCCGCGCGTTGAGATTGGCGCAACCCGTGTGGATAGCCGGCAGGCGTTCTATGTCCGCGATAACGGCGTGGGGTTTGATATGGCGTACTCTAATAAACTGTTCGGGGCATTCCAACGGCTGCACCGGCAATCCGAGTTCCCCGGCACTGGCATTGGCCTGGCAACCGTCCAGCGCATCATTCATCGCCATGGGGGTATGATATGGGCGGAAGCCAAAGTGAACACTGGCGCAACATTCTATTTCACTCTTGAGGAGATCCTGTGAATCCAAAAGTGATCCTTCTGGTTGAGGACAACGTTTCGGACATCGAACTTACCAAGCGGGCGCTCAGCAAGGCGCATATTGCCAACGAGTTGATCGTTGCGGAAGACGGGCAGGAGGCGTTGGACTATCTGATGGGCGCCGGCAAATACGCCGGGCGTGACATCCACCAGATACCCGCGCTGACACTGCTGGACTTGATGCTGCCAAAAATCGGCGGTTTCGAAGTCCTGCGCCACATCCGCGCCACAGAACACACGCGCCGGATGCCCGTGGTCATCCTCACGTCATCCAATGAAGAGCAGGATGTCGCGGCCGGCTACGATCTTGGCACCAACAGCTACATCCGCAAGCCCGTCAGTTTCACCCAGTTCGCTGAAGCTATTCAGCATCTTGGGATGTACTGGCTCGTCATGAATGAACCGCCGCCGCCGCCGATTCCATGAAACCACCATGCCGACAAACCTGCGCGTTTTGATCATTGAGGACTCCGCGAGCGACGCGGAGATGGTTCTACATGTGTTGCGCAAGGCGTACTGCGACGCCTCTTTCGAGCGCGTTGAAACCGCGCAAGAACTGGCGGCAGCACTGGCTAAAGGCGGCTGGGACATCGTCATCTCCGATTTCAACCTGCCGCAGTATGATGCCCTGGCAGCGCTGTCCTTGTTCAAGACAGCCGGCCTGGACATTCCGTTCATCGTCGTCTCCGGCGAAATCGGCGAAGAGATGGCCGTCGCTCTGATGCGTACAGGCGCATCGGACTACTTGATGAAGAGCAAGCTGGCGCGCCTGGCGCCGGTGGTGCAACGCGAGTTGGCCGAAGCTTGCATGCGGCGCGAGAAGAAAGAGAGCGAAGAACGCTTGCGGGAGGTGCTGGAGAATTCGCTGGATGCCTCTTACAAACGCAATTTGCACACCAACGCTTATGATTACCTTAGCCCCGTTCTCACCCGGATTTCTGGCTATACCCCGGACGAGATGAGGGACTTGCCCATTGACGCTGTGTTGAATTTGATGCATCCAGACGATCTGGCTGAAGTCAAACGCGTGTTAGCCGAGTCCATGTCCGGCGTAGCCGGCGTAGCCGGCGCAGCATATCAGGTGGAATATCGTTTCAAGCACAAGGCGGGGCCATATCGCTGGTTTCAGGATCGATTCACCGTCATGCGGGATGCGGAGGGTCAGCCGCGGGCGCGTATTGGGAGCATAAGCGATGTCACCCAGCGTAAACAAGACGAAGTAGCGTTGGAAAGGGCGGCGCAGGAACTGGAGCAAGCTTACGACGCCACCATTGAGGGCTGGTCGCGCGCGTTGGATCTGCGCGACCACGCAACCGAGGGACATAGCCTGCGCGTAGCCGACCTGTGCGGGCGACTGGCGCGCGCGAGCAGAATCACTGCCGCCGCATTGGTCCACATCCGGCGTGGCGCGTTGTTGCACGACATCGGCAAGATCGCCATACCCGACAACATCCTGCTGAAGTCCACACCTTTGAGCGCAGAAGAATGGGTGATCATGCGTAAACACCCGCAGTATGCCTACGACATGCTGGCGCCGATCACCTACCTGCGCCCCGCGCTCGACATCCCCTATTGCCATCACGAATACTGGGACGGGACAGGCTATCCGCGCGGGCTGAAGGGCGAGGAGATACCGCTGGCGGCGCGTCTCTTTGCGGTTGTGGATGTGTGGGACGCGATGTGCTCCCAGCGGCCGTACCATCCCGCCCGCCCCGAAGACGAAGTGCGCCAGCATATAGCCGATCAGGCCGGCAGCCATTTTGACCCGCAGGCAGTTGAGCTGTTCCTGGATATGGACAGCGACTGAAGGGCGGTATTCTACGTTTACAGTTCGCGCAGCATTCCCAGCAGCCACAACGCCGGGTTGGGCGGGAAGCGCATGCGATAACTGGTAGCGGCAAACCCGTGCCGCTCATACAGGGCCCGCGCGGCGGTCTGCGTCTCGGTCACGAATAAGATGATGTGACGGATGCCGGCGGCGCGCGCGAAGCCGAGTGCGCCATCCAGCAATTGCGCGCCGATCCCACGACCACGCGCCTCCGGGCTTACCCACATAGCGCTGATATACGCCGTCTGCGGTGGGATGAGCGTATCGCGCTCTGACATGGGCGCGGTGTCCGCCGGGTCGACCGGCCCATAGGCGAGTGTTCCCACGCGCAACATGTCGAAGAAGCCCAGTCCTGTTCGGCCCAGGGTCATGATCAACCCAAGCGAGTTCATCGCGCCGACGCTGAGGAGTTGCTGAGCCGCGCCCGCATAGCGCATCCCCAGAACGGTGAGTTCATGTGGCGCCGGCGCGGCGCCGTTAACGGCGCGCGCCAGGATCAACGCCTGATCGCGCGTCAACACGAGCGGCGGGCAGGCCTCGCATTCAACCGTGCCGCACACTTCTCCATCGATTTCAGCGAAGAAATAAGCTCCTGAGGGAGCACTGGACAGATGCGTCGCCGAGGCCGTCCATTGCTCGTCCGTCATCGCCTGGATCATCGCGAGCGGCACGCCAAAGGCGTTGGGCGATTCGGTCAACATGCGAAACCGCACCTCGCGCAATGTCTGGCCCTCTTCTGGTCTTATTCGGCGGATCAAAGTCGTTTGATTGTCCATAGATCGTTCGTGTTTCTCTCAGTCGCTGTGCGGATATTGGCTTAATTCTACAGAGGTTTCATGCTTCTCCGTGCTCATACACACGAATATGTGATAATCTACACATAGGTTTGAGGTGTATAACGATGCGCACGAATATTGTGCTTGACGATGACTTGATCCACCAAGCACAGGAATTGACAGGAATCAAGACGAAAAAGGAAGTCATCCATGAGGCACTGCTAACTTTGATCCGTCTGCGCCAACAGGCTCAGGTGCGGTCATTGCGTGGGAAGCTGCACTGGGATGGTAATCTGGATGAGCAGGACAGGCGTTCTTATCCTTCGAAACCGTTGACATGCTGAATGTCCATCTGGCGATTCAAAGCGCGATCCACTTTCGCGCCTTGCGGAAAATGGGAATAACCGTCCGCAAGACGATTGACTGCTTGATCGCAACCTATTGCATCGAAAACGAAGTTGCGTTGCTGCATTCTGATCGAGACTTTGACCCGTTCGGCCGTTACCTTGGCATGAAAACTATCTGACTTTACCCAATCGCCACCGTATCGCTCTGACACCAGCCCCCATCCACATCCTGCAACAGATACGATATCTCACCCACGTCAAATCTCATCGGGCGCAATTCGCGCTCGACCGTCTCGCGCGCCTGCTGCAGCGCCTCTGCTGTCTCAAAGAACCCCAGCGTCATGTGCGGGATGAACTCAAACGTCGCTGGCGGAACGGCGGACGGGAATCGTTGCGCCAGCGCCGCGTGGATTGCGGTGATGACGCCGCGATGGTCGGGGCGCAGCCACAGCACATTGGCGGGCGACTCGAACACGCCTGTGGCGAGTATCTCAACACTGAACGAGGGGAAATCAGCCAGGCACGCCCGTATATCCGGTTTCAGATCCGGCCACTCCTCTGCCTGGATCACAAAGGGATAGGCTATCGTGATGTGCGGCGGGATGGTGTGGACATGCGCGTCATACCGCAGGCGCCAGACGTCGACCGCCATCCGCGCGTCTGCAGGCGGGAGAATAACCAGCGCACTCTCACCAGGGTTTGCCATGCCGCGCTTATCTCCGTTCGATCCTGGCGCCGAGCGCGCGCAGCTTGTCGTCGAAGGTCTCGTACCCGCGATCGATCTGCTGAATGTTGGAGATGTGGCTTTGTCCTTCGGCGCACAACGCGGCGATGACCAGCGCCACGCCGGCGCGGATGTCGGGGCTTTGCACCAGTTCGCCGTGCAGATGGCTGGGCCCTTGCACGATGCAGCGATGCGGGTCGCACAACACGATGCGCGCGCCCATGCTGATCAGTTTGTCCACAAAGTACAGGCGGCTCTCGAACATCTTCTCGTGGATCAACACGGTGCCGTTCACCTGCGTCGCCGCGACGACGGCCAGGCTCATCGCGTCCGCCGGGAAGGCCGGCCACGGGTTGTCGTCGACCTTGGGGATCGCGCCGTCAAGATCCTCCTCCACTTTCAAGGTCTGATCGCCCGGGACAAACACATCCGGCCCATGCGCCTCAAACCGGATGCCCATGCGCCCCATCACCAGCCGCGTCATGCCGAGGTGTTCCGGGCTGGCGTTGCGGATCCAGATGCCGTCGCCGCGCAATGCGCTCAACACGATGAAACTGGTCACTTCGATGTTATCAGCCCCAACGGTGAACTCGGCGCCATTGAGCTTGCTCACGCCCTTAATCTTCAGCGTGTTCGACCCGATATGGCGAATCTGCGCGCCCATCTGGTTCAGGCTGCGACACAGATCCTGCACATGCGGTTCGCTGGCCGCGTTGCGAATCACGGTTTCACCCTTTGACAGCACCGCCGCCATGAGCGCGTTCTCGGTGCCGGTCACGCTCGCTTCATCAAGCATGATATCCGCCCCGGTCAGGCGATCGGCATGCAATGCAAAGCCATTAGCCACCTGCACCTCGGCGCCCAGCGCCTTCAACGCCAGGAAGTGCGTGTCCACCCGCCTGCGCCCGATAATGTCGCCGCCCGGCGGGGGCAGCGTGACGTTGCCCTCGCGGGCGATCAGCGGGCCAGCCAGCAGGATGCTGGAGCGGATTTCCTTGCACAATACCGGATCAAGCGTCCGCGACTGAATGTTGGCCGCATGCACGCGCACGGTGTGGGCATCCTGCCACTCGGCGGACGCCCCCAGCGATTGCAGCAGTTGAATCATCGTGTGCACATCGCGGATGGAAGGCACGTTGTGCAGGATCATCGGTTGATCGGTCAGCAGACAGGACGCGAGCAGAGGCAATGCAGCGTTCTTGTTGCCCGACGATGTAACCTCGCCATGCAGTCGCGCGCCGCCGTCGATAATGAACTCAGCCATGGGTCACTTCCTGTTTTTCAGATCTGGCTCATCAGCTTGGCGCGTTTTTCCTGGAACTCGGCCTCGGTGATCAGTCCCTTCTGGCGCAGGCTGGCAAGTTCCTCGATCAGCGTCGGGATGTCGCGATTCTTCGCCGGCCCGTTGCCGGCGCCAGCCGCGCCAGGCGCGCCATAATCGTTGGGATCGCGCATCCCTTCTTTCGCATTCATCATCGCTTTCTTAAACTTCACCGGCGACTGGATGTGATGGAGTTTATTGATGCCATGATCGCTTCCGGTAAGAATCTCAAGATCACCGTAATCCATTATGCGACCTATAAAAGACTGATTAAGCACCACATCGTTAATTTTCTCCAGCGACGAGTCCATTACATTCTTATTTACGACGCCTTCGGTTTGCACGATGCGCCGGTTGGTCACGATGTATTCCTCGTTCAACCATGCCAGAAAGACGCGCAGAAATATCACGATCGGGATGATGATGAACACGAGCCCGAAAATGCCAAACGACACCTTTTGAGAAACGAAAATGCTGGCAACCGCGATGATCACTATGATGACCAGCGAAACAAAGAACTGAGGAACCCAGATGAACCAGTGCTGGCGTTCGCGCACGAGCACCTTTTCATTCGCACCGAGTATTGTCTCAACATATCCGCTCATGGTTTTACATTCTCCTGATGCGCCGCCGCCAGTTCTTCCGCCTCATTCACTTTCTGTTGGTCGCGTTCGCGTTTGAATGTGATCACGATCAACAGGATCACGCCGCCAACGATACAGATGTCGGCAATATTTGAAACAGGCCAGTCAAAGTTGATCTGTGGAATTTGTAAATGAATAAAATCCGTCACGTAACCCTGGCGCAGCCGGTCAACCAGGTTACCTAGCGCGCCGGCGAGTTGCATCCCCAGCGCTACGCGCGAGGCCCTATCGTCCGCGGGCAGGCGCGGCGCGTAGTATAGGATCATGCCGGAGACGACGACGGCGATGATGATGAAAAACATTCCGCCGTTGCGCAGAATGCTGAATGCCGCGCCGGTGTTTTGCGTGTTTGTCAACGTCAGATACGGGCTGATAAACTCAATCGGCGCGAGCGTGAAACCGACCGGAATGTTGGCTTCGACCCAGCGCTTGCAGAACTGATCGATTACCAGCGCGACGGCAGCCACCACGATAAGGATCAGGTGGTCGCGCAGTGCAGGCTTGTGGGCTGTCATAGTCTTTATGGATTCCATTCGTTCATGCATTCGCATACCGCGAATTGCTAATCGTTGGTTGCAGTTTTTGGCGTCAGCGCGTTGCGCGCGATCGTGATCCCCAGCAATAAGGCGCCGGCCAGCAACGCGATATGCGCCAGATTAAACCCCGGCAGGTTGGCGATGTGCGCGTAGGTCAGCACGTTGCCATAGGCGATGCGGTCAAACAGGTTGGACGCGAGTGCGCCGATGATCAAGCCCAGGCTGACCAAATGCATGGTTTGCCTGCGCAAGCTGCCCCAGAACACCGCGATCAAAATCGCCAGCACCAATCCGAAAAACTCGACGCCGGTAGCCAGCCCGACGGATAGCACGCCGCCCGCGACCGCGCTGGCAGGCATAACTTCCGGGCTGATCCACCCGCCCGCAAGCGGGTTCACCAGCGCCTGGATGAGAAGCTTGCTGACCCGGTCGATCAGGAATATCGCGACGCCTGTGCCAGCCGTCGCAACAAAAGCCTGTGACAGAAGAAAATGCGTCTCTACATTTTCAGATGCCGCCTGCAAGCCCTGCGCGCGCGCGGGGGATGATTCCCCTCGATTCGGGCGATTCTTGCGGATCTGCAGCGGCTCTTCTTCAGCCGCAGCCTCGCGCAACGCGACTTCGTTCGAGGAATTGGTCAGGCGCATGGCCGTCGCCAGTTCGCGTGTATCAATACTGCTGAATTCGGGCTCAGCCTTGAATATGCCGAGCAGGCGCGGGTGCTTGCCTACTTGTTCGCCCCACTCGGTATTAGCCGGTGATGAGGTGTCGCCGTGCGCAGCGCGCTCCAATCCAATCAGCGCGGCCGCATCATAGCGCGCCGTATCGAACAGCGTCGGCGCAACTGCGCGCAGCGCCACCAGCTTGGCGATCAGTGTCGCGGTAATAACGCCTGGCACACCCTCGTCTGTGCGGCGCAGGACGGCTTGCATCGTGACGCGCCACTGGGATGTTGCCCTGACGATGGCGTTCATGTCGGGTTGCAACGCATCGCGGATGATGCTGGCGCTTGCCGTAGGCACATCAGTCTGATGCAACCGGCTTTGCGCGCCGCCTTTGGGTGTTGTGTCACGGGCGGGAGCGGCGCGAGATTCTGTCCGATCCGCAGCTGGCACACCGGGTGCGCCAGTCCCGGGGTTTTCGATAGTCGCAGCTTGCGTCGAATAATCAATCCTCTTGGTCACCCACTTCCCCAGGATGTCGCGGCCGTTGGCGCTGTTTGCGCCCAGGTTGAGTTTCGCGGCCATCGCCGGTTCATTGACTGAGAGCAACACCGCACAGCCTGGCGCATTACAGAAGTACTGGGATGCCTCAAGCCATTGAATCGCATCCTGTGGCGCTGAATCATCGACGCGATCCAGCACGATCAGAAGAACGGAGTTTGAGAGTGAGATGGTGTTCGTCACCAGCTTTGGAAACTGCGTCTGGAAGCGCTTGGCAAACGCAACTGCCGGCTGTTCAGCAACGGCAGGGTCGCGCCGGTACATGCGGATCAGGCGGCTGATCTCGTTGCGCAACTCGCTCAATGCGCTGCGCTCGCTCAACAAGGCGCTCTCACCCAACAACTCGATCACGTTGAACACGAGATAGTGCCACGGCAGCATGCCTTCAGGAACTGTTGCGGCATCGATGCGCAACCCAACCACCTTGCGATGCTCCGGCGTGCGCACCTTGCGGGTGGCCGCCGGGCGCACCAAGTGCTCCAGAATAGCAGCCCGATCGGTTTGCCGGGTTGCAAAAAAACCAATCCTTAACGGCGCGGTCGCCCGATCAAGCGGCGTCACCAATTGGGTCAGGATGCGCACCTGATCCGGGGTGAGAGAATTGGCAAGCGAAACAAAGTCGGTCCCAGCGTCAGCCAGATGATCATCGATCTTTGGTTGCGTTTGCGGCCCCTTGTGCGGAACAGAGGTGTCTGTTGGCATGGCTAGGTTCCCGTTAAGAACAAAACATCACTCATTGAACACTCCTGCGCGCGCAGACGCGCAGTGGCACTTTAGACTTTTACAATACTAATTGTAAGCGATTCCCCATCAAACTGGTCTGCCGCTTGATCTTCACTTGCAGGGATCCCGTTTTTCAGCGACACCGACAATGTTTCACTACAAATATACTCAGAAAATGCTGAGATGGCCGCGTCCAGCTTTGGGCTGGCCTGATAGGTGGTGACGATCCGGTCTGTCAAGTCGAGACCCGACTCCTTGCGCAGGTCGTTCAAGTGGCGCACGACCTCGCGCGCCAGCCCTTCGTTCACCAACTCGTCCGTCATCTTGACGTCCAGCGCGACGACGATGCCGGCCTCGCCTGCAACCACAAATCCTTCGCGCGGTATCGCTTGAACCAGAATATCCTCTGGCGCGAGTGTCATCTCAGCGCCATTGACCGTCAGGTTCACGGGGCGCCCGGATTTCACTGCGGCCGCGACGCCATAGGGATCCAGCGCGGCGAGCGCGGCGCGCACCTTTGGGAAGTCGGCGCCAAACTTCGGGCCAAGTTTGCGGTTGTCGGGCATGATCTTGTACGTCACCAGATCGCTTTCACGCTCGACAAACTCGATCTCTTTGATATTCAACTCATCAGCGATCACGTCCGTCTGCCTGCGAATGGCCTCGCGTGATGCGGCATCGGCGACGATCATCGCGCGCGCGAGCGGCTGGCGCAACTTGACTTTGGACTGCGAACGGGTGCTGTGACCCAGGTTGACCGTCGTGCGCGCCACGTCTGTCTCGCGCAACAACGCCTGCTCCTCATCACTGAGCGCGCGCGACTGCGGGTAGGCCTGATGGTGCAAACTGGCCGTGGCTTGCTCCGTTGTGATCGGCTGCTGGTATGCCAGGTTCTGCCACATTGCCTCGGTGACAAACGGGATGAATGGCGCAAGCAGGCGGCACAATGTGGTGAGCACCTCGTACAGCGTCGAATAAGCTGCCTGCTTATCGGCGTCGGCTTCACTGCGCCAGAAACGACGGCGCGACCGGCGGACATACCAGTTCGACAGGTCGTCGACAAACTTCTCCAACGCCAGAGCGGCCGCGCGCGCCTCATAGGTCTGCAGCGATTGGTTCGACGCGGCCACAACCTCGGCCAGCCGGGCTAATATCCACTTATCAAGCGCAGTGCGCTCTACCTCCACCGCCGGCGCCCCTTGCGCCGGCGGCTGCCATTTGTCGATGTTCGCGTAGTTAATGAAGAAGGAGTACACATTCCACAACGGAATGAAGAACGTGCGGCGCACGTCGCTCAGGATTTCGTAACCGAATAGCAGGTTGTCGTCGTACCGCTGTCGCGCGTACAGCCAGCGCATCATATCGGCGCCGGCTTTCTCAGCAGCCTCATTAAACTCGATCATGTTCCCCGACGACTTATGCATCGGCTGACCCTTCGCGTCAAACAATGTGGCGAAGCCGAGCACAGTCTCGGTGGGCATGTGCGATTCCAGCACCGTGCTCATTGCGATGAGCGCATAGAACCAGTTGCGGAACTGACCGGGGAAGCTCTCTGTGATGAAATTAGCCGGGAACCACTTGCGCCAGTAGTCACGATCCTCGTGATAGCGCATGGTCGAAAAAGCAACGATGCCCGCATCCAGCCATGGGTTGCCAACGTCCAGCACGCGCGTCCCGATCAATCCGGTTTGCGGATGGCGGATCGTCACCTTATCGATGTGCGGGCGATGCGGCGTGTGACCGTCAAACTCCTCCCATCCCTCCACGGCGCGCGCCTTCAACTCTTCCTTGCTGCCGATCACTTCGAAGGTTCCATCGGGATACTCCCAGATTGGCAGGGCTAATCCCCAATAGCGCTTCTTCGAGATCATCCAGTCGTGCATGTTCTTGAGCCAGTCCAGCTCACGCTCTTTGCCAAAGGCGGGCACCCAGTGAATCTGCTCGGACACGCGCATCATGTCAAAGCGCAACTGATCCATCGAGATGTACCACTCGTCCACCAGGCGATAGACCAGCGCAGTGCCGTCGCGCCAGCAGTGCGGGTAACGGTGCGTGTACTTGTCCGTGCGGTAGAAGTTGCCATCGGCCTTCAGCAGGTCGATGACCTGCTGCGGGACGTCATGGGCAAACTTACCCGTCAGCGCCTCAAACCCGTCCAGGTAGACGCCGTCTTCGTTTAGCGGCGCAACTGCCGGGGCATCGATCTTTTTGCCCAGTTGGAAGTCCTCTGGGCCGCAGCCCGGCGCAATGTGCACGATGCCGGTGCCTTCGGCCTCGCCCACGTCGTTCCACTCGATGACATGGTGGCGGAACTCCGATTCTCCCGCGTGGCGCTCATCGCGTTTCTTCAGGGCTTCATGCCATGCCGGCAGGCTGTCGAACAACCCACGGTACGTCCAGCCGACCATATCGGCGCCGTTGACTTCGCCCAGCAGCTCATACTCGCCTTTCAGATTGTTCAACGTGCCAGCGCTCAGGAAGTAGGCCGTGTCACCCTGCTTCACGATCGCGTACTTCAACTTTGGCCCGACTGCCGCCAGCACGTTGGCCGGCAGCGTCCAGGGCGTGGTTGTCCACACCAGCAGATACCAGGCTGTAGCGGATTCGTAGGC
>Ga0118677_10004096_pt1 | contig 26904 bp, 26 predicted proteins | sample AliMusrvi5mmetaG_FD_86154 | JGI IMG/M metagenome (GOLD analysis project Ga0118677, IMG submission 86154) | reverse complement strand
CACAGACTTCTGCAACAAGAAATTGCACGACGTATTACAAAACTGTATGATGTGCAAAAGCGATTCGGCAACCCTGAAAATCCAAGACAGTCTCGGTAACAGTTAATTATGAGATATATCGGCCTTAGTTAACAACACAGATCACTGTTTCAAGCGTTACTTTTTTATGACAAACATACCAAAAACTGCCAAAATTTATAAGCAACTTGGGGAAACTCCCCTCGAAGCTCTTGAAAGATTCCGAGCAGAAATGATTAATAGTGAAATTCTATCAGAAAATTCCACGGGTATTGAGTATTGGAAGTTAGTACCAATGACATACGCCGGCAGACTCGATCCAATGGCCGAAGGTATACTTATCATTTTGGTTGGTGACGAATGTAAAAATAAAGAAAAATATCTTGGCCTTGATAAAGAATATGAAATTGAAGTTGTATTTGGAATAAGTACTGATACCCATGATGCGCTTGGCTTGGCGACATTATGGCCACTCACGTCTAAATCTGAGACCTTTGATTCTATGGAACAGAAACTTTTATCACTTAATCTTTCAAAATACTGTGGAAAATTTATTCAAGAATACCCTCCTTATTCCGCCAAAACTGTTGGCGGTAAACAATTGCATGAACTGGCACGTACTGGCGAATTGCCGAAGAAGATGCCGACAAGAGAAGTTGAAATATATTCAATTGAGAAACTCTCTAACAAAAATGATGATCCTACTGAAAAAACTAGTGGCAAAAATCTATTAAGAGCAAACAACCTTTTGGAGCAAATAATTTCAATGATTGACCGAGTTCATGGCGATTTTAGACAAGAACAAATAAAGAAAAAGTGGCGTGAGTTATTAAAAACAAAACAATCTGAGATGAAATTACCAACCTCACAAAACACAAATAACTACTTTTACTCACTAAGATGTCGAGTCAAGTGTTCAGGTGGAACATATATGCGGACCCTCGCCGACAAAATTGGTCAGGATTTAGGTACCGGTGCATTTGTATTAACGATCAAAAGGACGAAAATAAACTAAAGTCTCCAACAGATAAAAATCAGTATAGCCAAAATAAAAAGCCCACCACTTGATGGACTAGGACGGCAATTGCTTTTCGCAACGAAAACAAACGTTGTGGTTTTTATCACGATTGGCAGGCGTTAGAAACGTGCCACAATCGATACACCGACCGGCTACGAGAAGTTCGAGACTTCTGAAAGGCAACGCCACTTGAGATCGATGACTAACTTTTGGTTTTTTGATCAATACCACATACGTAAACCAAATGAGAGCCAGCAACAATAACCCACAAAGAACAACTATTATCAGAGTTTTCATACTTTACCCAGTTAAACATAACTGAGTTGAGATGTCACTAGTGGGCACGGGGAGACTTGAACTCCCATGGATTGCTCCGTACGCACCTGAAGCGTATGCGTCTGCCAATTTCGCCACGTGCCCGAAAAATATTTTCTGCCAAACTGTGCGAGTTTTGTGCTCGCAGCCTTCACTATAATTTAAATATCAAAAAAGGGCAAAGAAAGTTTGGCCTGCTTGCCGCTTTTTTGCCCAATAAATTCTTCCTTAAACAATTTAGCACCGGAAAGGTTTGAGATAAGCTCTCCCCTTTCCGGTGCTGGTAGCCCGCAGGCTATCCACATATTTTATTCCGGCATGTAATTGATAGCAGGACGATGATTGTGGTGATTCGCCTTGGCAGCGTTGTTGTCACAGATCTGCCAATATTTGGCAATCCCAACTGTTGAGCCGAGGACAACAAGCATCAGCACAAGCACCGCGACGACATTTGCGACGAAGTTTTTAATCGCCTTCATGATTTTCCCCTTTTTTTATCGAATTGGTTTCCCCACTTATGACACCAGATACTGGCATCACTTTTTAGAAGAACAAAACAGACTCTTCTACTCCAATCATAGCACTTTTATAGTGTTATGTCAAGCTATTCACTATTCTATGGCTCATGCCTAGAAAGTCATATTTATAGCCATATCTAAGTCCCTAATTTGGCAAATAAAAAAAGAAAGTTTGCCAGACCTTCTTTTGTGAACTTTGTACGAAGAGTTTTTCAGTATTGATTACCTGGAAGGTAATAGAACACATTCCCACCAGCCACAATTGTTGGCGCTTTACCCTTTGCCCAATAAGGATGGGCTTTGGCTGCATGGAAGAAGTTTGCATAGCCAACCTTTGAACGGTCAAGATCTTTGCCGTCAATGAGTAGCGTGGCAAGCGACTTTGCATATTCACCTTTCCACCCATCTGGCACAGACTTGAAGCAGATCGTTATAGGGGTGAGCCACCCGACGCACGAAAACTGATGTGGCTGAGTAACGACATCGAACGCCGTCAGCTCTCGCTCGATCATCCGCTGTCGGATTACACAAGCGACAGCAAACATACCATTCGATCCACCACGACCAGCTTCTGCATAAATGACATAGGCCACCATGCTTTTATTCGAACTTGCAACAGTCGGTACGATGCAGATGATCAATGTGATAGCGAGCAGCACCCATACAATACGTTTTGTTGACGTCTTCATTTTTCCTCTTCCTCCAGTTGTTGTTTTCGTCTAAACTTCAATTTTTGAGTTGAACTAATTCTCTAGGTACGCCATTATCTTAATAGCACGACTAACAGCTCTCTGTCAAGACTGCCCGATGACCTGGCAAAGCAAGTGCTATTGTGGACATTAAGTTATATATGTTGTAGATTAACTGCTAACAACTTCCCATCCATTAGATGCCGTCCATGTAGCGTATCATTATGAAAAAAACAATACAAGATATAACCAAGGTTCAAGGCAGCATATACATTTCACATTTTTCTCCGTCGCCAAATGGACTCAGAATCTTAACAGAAGGAAAAATCCTCGCCAACGGCGAGTCACCACAGAGTATGGTCGAACGAATCGTACAAGCTTTGGTCATGGAGGAATCACGATTTGGTATTTCTACAGAAGAAATATCTACTCTTGCCAAAGAATTTGGCGAGTTACTTGATGAAAAGTATTGTCTCATGAGTACTCCGATTTCTACAAATGCCGGTAGACATACCAACAAACCGTTATCAGCTTGTACTGTGCTCGACCTTGACCTCAATCATGACGATATAAAGAAGATTGAAAAAGCAATATTTACAACTCATCAATATGGTATGGGAACAGGTTTTTCTTTAAACGAAGTCACGGATCCAGTAGCTACATTAAGAACACTCAATCATATAGCCATCCTAAGCGCCCAGACAGGTAAAGAAGACCGGCCCGTCGGAAACATGGCGACCCTGTCAGTGTATCATCCTCGTATTCTCGAATTTGTAAATGCAAAAATAGCTTCTGATAATATGGGCGAGACTTGGAAATTTAATATTTCCGTTGACTGTGACACAAATTTCTTTAATGCTGTCAAAACCAACGGTTCACTAACACAGAAGGATGGATCGATAGTAAAAGCACGTACAATACTACGAGCAATCTGCACAGCATCAAGTGTGTGTGCAGACCCTGGTCTTATTTTTATGGAAAAAGTCGAAGCAGACAACCCTACCCCATGTGTGGGACATTACAATTCCACCGCGCCGTGTGCCGAAGTTGGTCTAGCAAAAGGAGAATTTTGTCAGTTTGCATACTTAAATATTGCACGTTTCCTTACAAAAGACCTGACTATTGATACAGACAAACTCAAACGAGCTGTCCACTTGCTCACTCGGGTACTCGACAATGCCCTAGAAATTTCACTTGAAAATTATCATGACCATACCAGTCAAAAAATAATGCACCAGAAACGAAAGATTGGCATTGGAATATGTGGACTAGCAGATCTCTTTATCCAAAAAGGTTTATACTATGATTCCAACGAGGCTCGAATGTTGGCACTCGATATTGTGTCACTCATCAATTTCGAATCAAAAATTGCCTCTCATAAACTGGCCCACTTTCGCGGATCATGTGGCGCTATGAGTCAAACCATTGGTAATGAATACGTATCTACACCTTCTTTCTTGGAAAGAAAATACACTAGACTAGACACAAAATATGTCAAATCAAAAGATTGGGAAGATCTTGCAAAAAAGATCAAAGAAACTCGTCTACTCAGGAACGTCTCTACGGTCGCACTTCCTCCTACGGGTAGAAGCTCGCTTACCATTGATGCTTCTACTGGCATAGAACCAATATTTTCTAGACAAGTATATCTAGAAACACATAATAAACTAACCCAGACACAACAAGAGTTCATACAAACAGCCACAGAGATATCTTCTAATGCACACATCCAAATGGCTGCAAATATCCAAAAAGGTGTCGACGAATCTATTTCTAAGACAATAAATCTTCCGGCACATTCTACACCAGAAGAAATTGAACAAATTTATCTGCTTGCTTGGGACTCCGGACTTAAAGGTATATCTATATATAGAGAAGGGTCAAAAAAATTCCAGCCAAAACAATTAAAATGAGGCTTTTTGCTTCATTAGTATGTTGGTAATACTCTTGGGAACAATCATCTCTTTTTTGATGCCATTGTTTTCTAAATATGCAATAAGGTGTTCTTTTGCTATATCGACATCGTTATCAGTCGTCATGATTTCAACTTCAATAACCGGTTGAAAGTCAAAGATATTTTCAAGACATACATGTACTCCCTGATTTTCGAATGAATACCTATCCTTTTTTAGAATAAAAAAAGATTTAAAACCGATAGCTTCGATAATTTTTTTTGTGTTTTCATATGAAGACACTTCTGTTTCATGCTCACGCCACGCATTATGATCACCGGCGTTAACTATAATCTTGGTATTAAGACTCGAGTGTTCGACACCTTCATTGATCTCACGGCGAAGACGTAAACTGTATGAACCAGGATGATCCATTTCAATTTCTTTGAACTCCTTCACCAGAGAAGGGCAAAAATAAGCATCTTCCATAGTAACGTGAGTTACGTCAAGTTTCGTCTCCGTCGCCTTACGGAGCATTGTGTCAAAAATCTCTTGAGTAAGAAGAGCTCGAAATTCGACCTCACGTGTTTTTTCCATATATATAAAGTATCACATAAATATAAAATAAAAAAGCGATTACCACAGGTGTAATCGCTAAGGTCCGAAATCATGATAGACACTCCACAGCTCGAGCTACAATACGAGCACACGTTGCAACATCAAAGTGCTCTGTATCTACCACAAGGAATGGCAGTTTGAACTCGAGAACATTGCGGTAGAAAGCAGCAGTCAGCTCCTTCTGTTTTGCAAGCATCACACGATCATCCGTAGTCATACCACGCACGCCCATTCGATCGAGCTGAGTTGCATGGTTGAGTGCAAGCAAAACCGTTAGATCTGGCTTCACAATTCCTTCAAAATCATCCACTGACACTTGAACTCCGCGCAGCTGATGATATGTGTAGGTAGTGAGCCAATACCGGTCTACCACGACTATCTTTCCCGCCGAAAGCATTGGCTCAATTTCCCGAGAAGAGTCCAACACCCCATCGCGATAGAACTTGTAGTGATCCTCTGCCGTGGCGTTTTTGTCCATGTCTTCCCTGCGCCCACGATATGCTTCTGGTGGCGTAGAACACGCAACAGCAGACAACGCGTTCGCTAAGACTTCACACAAGGTAGACTTCCCACAACCATCAGCTCCCTCAAGAGCAATGAACATGTGTATCTCCGTTCTTTGTTTTGGGTTGAGTTATTCAATGCTGGTGATGCGGAATGACTTCATGGCTCCACCAATGATACCGTCCCTCACTTGACCGATCACGCCACCCATGAGGGCACGTGCAAGCGGTGTATTGTACGAGGCGGTATCCACTCCTGGAATTTCCACGTACACTCGATAACTACCGATCCGTATGCGATCCTTCTCACCAGTTTTGACGTCTTCGTAAGTCACGATCCGGCCAATTGACACTTTGTCGACTGTACCGACGGAAACAATGTTGGCCCCGTTCCTGATCTCATTCAGTTCAGCCACGCGACCAGATGTCATACCAAACTGGCGCTGTGCATCCTCGAAAGCAAAGTTGTCATGGTAAGTCTCGCCACCAGCGACACTAGCACCCATCGCTTTGCCTGTTTCCCGTAACTTGAGCTTCTCGGCCTCAATTTGGGCATTCAATCCGTCGAGGTCTTCCTTCAAAAAAAGAAAAGCCATGATGATCCTTTGGGTTAGATTTTCTAAGTTTCTACTCAAACAACTTTTACCTAGTGAGGAAACTAACATTAATATCACCCAATGTCAAATTAGCCGCTTTAACCCAATAAAAACAAGATTATATCCAAAGAAAAAGACCGCCTCTTTTAAGACGATCTTCTCCAACAGAAAAACGGCCTTTCGGCCGCTTTTCCTTTCACGCTCTTTATTTTGTTCCGCTTGCCCATCAGGATTTCAATTGAAAATCCCGATGTACTGTCGGGGTTCATCCCCGACTAAGTGCTCCCATTTGAGGTTGAAGAGCAATTACCCTACTTCGAAAGGATGTTTGAGCACCTTTTTCGAAATGATCGACTATAAGTTTTTTCTTTCGAAAAAACGTTGATTCACTTGAAATATTCCACGAGCAGCTTCCGCTACCCGTGCCTTGTTACGACTTACCCCCTGTCATCGAATTTGCCGTAGGCCAGCACGAGGCTAGATTTTGGGCACCTCCGACTCCCTTGGGTTGACGGGCGGTGAGTACAAGACTTGAGAACGTATTCACCGCAGTATAGCTGACCTGCGATTACTAGCGATTCCGGCTTCATGAGGTCGAGTTGCAGACCTCAATCCGAACTGACGCATCCTTTATAAGGGTTTGCTCCGGCTTTTATCACCATTGCGTCCCGTTGTAGATGCGATTGTAACACGTGTGTAGCCCAGGGTATCAGAGGGCCATGCTGACTTGGCGTCATCCCCACCTTCCTCCCAGCCCGCAAGATGCGAACTGAAGAAAAATAAGAAAAACTTCAAATTAAAAACTAACTGCCTTTTTCCTGTTTCTCCACCTTCCCACTTCACATACTGTGGGCTGGGCGGTCTCGTCTGACACTTATAACAGACAACAGGGGTTGCGTTCGTTACCCCACTGAAGGGAACAGTTCAAACCACGAACTGACGACAGCCATGCAGCGCCTGTCCAGCCGTCTTTCGACTACCAATGTTTCTAAAGGTATTCGTCTGGATTTCTAACCCTGGTAAGGTTCTTCGTTTAGCGTCGAATTAAACCACATGTTCCACCGCTTGTGCAAGTCCCCGTCTATTCCTTTGAGTTTCAACCTTGCGGCCGTACTACCCAGGCGGATCTCTTATCGCGTTAGCTTAGCCTCGAAGAGGGTCGATACTCCTCAAAGCTAGAGATCATCGTTTAGGGCGTGGACTACTGGGGTATCTAATCCCATTCGCGACCCACGCTTTCGTGTTTCAGTGTCAGGAGCGAGCCAGTTTCTTGCCTTCGCTTTTGGTGTTCCCCATGATATCAACGCATTTCACCGCTACACCATGAGTTCCAGAAACCTCTCTCGTCCTCTTAGTCGTACCGTTTCTTGTGCGAGCCCTCGGTTGAGCCGAGGAATTTTACACAAGACTAATACAACCACCTACACACCCTTTACGCCCAATGATTCCGGATAACGCTCGAAGCACTCGTATTACCGCTGCTGCTGGCACGAGTTTAGCAACTTCTTATTCTCCAGGTACAATCAATAACTTTTTCCCTGGCAAAAGGAGTTTACATTCCGAAGAACTTCATCCTCCACGCGGCGTCGCTCCGTCAGACTTTCGTCCATTGCGGAAGATTCTCGACTGCAGCCACCCGTAGGTGTATGGGCCGTGTCTCAGTCCCATCGGTGGGGGTCACCCTCTCAGGTCCCCTAGGCGTCATTGCCTTGGTGAGCTTTTACCTCACCAACTAGCTGATACCGATCAGGCCGTTCCAGAAGCGAAAAACTTTGCTCTTGCGAGATTATCGGGAATTACCCCGCCTTTCGGCGAGCTATGCCCGACTTCTGGGTACGTACCTAATTATTACTACCTCGTCTGCCGGTTGCCCTTGCGGGCCCCCTTGACTTGCATGCCTTATCCACGCCGCCAGCGTTCATCCTGAGCTAGGATCAAACTCTTAACTAAAAGCAAACGGAACAAAATAGAAAGCGCGATTACCCTTGCGGGTCGTTAGACCTTTGCGGGAAATTTATTTTCAATCTTGATTATTTTTTCTTTAAGCGGAGTTCTACCCTAGCTTCGTCACACAGTGAATTATGTGTGACTTAAATCATTTTTTTAGAAATATTGGTTCTTTGCACATACTGTCATATTCCGCTAAGAATAATGACAGCAAATTTACTAATACATTCTCAATTAATATTTCATTTTCAACGAACTTCTTTAACTACCGCCCCAATAAGGCAGCTAATGCTGGGTTATTGAGACGTAAGGGACAGTTTACAGGAATGCATTAGGAAGTCAAGGGCGTACAAAACCTATAGGATTCCTTGGAGATTCAGGTGACGACAAAGTTGGATGTGGGTGTAGAGATGGCTTATAAATTAGCTTCTTTATTATTGAATATAAATCAGCAATATCTGATCCATGTTCCTTTTGAATCTTTTCCAATTCAAGCATTTTGTGTGCAATATTCTTTTGAGTAGCCAACATTTCTCGAAACTTTATGAAGGCTCGAATGATGGCAATATTCATAGCGACGGCACGTGGACTTTTCAAAACAGACGAGAGCATTGCGACACCGTGTTCAGTAAAAGCATACGGTAAATAGCGACTACCTCCACGTCCAATGTTTGTGGTCGCAAATTGCGACCTCAAACCTCCAACTTCGATCTCTGTTAACTGAAATACAAAATCAATTGGAAAACGTGATTTGTTACGTCTCACTTGCTCATTCAAACGCTTTGTCGGAACCTGATACATATCTGCCAAATCAACATCAAGCATAACTTTACAACCTCTTATAATAAAAATTCTCCTTTCAATTACCTCTAATGGCATAGTTTGTTTTGTATTCATACACAAATCATACTCAAACCCAATGAATTTTCTGTGAATTTATTATGAAGAAATGTAGGAAAAATTATGAAAAATCACTAAAGGGTGCTAATGTAACAACATGAAAAATGATATTCGTAAACAGCCACCAAAACCTTATGGTAAGTCAAGTAAATGGAGTCCAAAGCCAACCCTGGTCCACAAAGGCCTAGCAAATAGGCCATTTTCAGCAAAGGGGTTAATTCTAGCCAATAAGCCAACTTTCCAAAAGTCAGCCTCCCCACAAACATCCACCGACGCACCTCTATTCCCTATGCGCATCAACAAATACCTTGCACTCAAAGGCTTTTCAACACGCCGTGGCGCCGATGAACTTATTGCAAAAAGAATCGTGACTATCAATGGTCGCTCAGCTGTTTTAGGTGATAAGGTTTTGGAAACTGACGTTGTCGAAGTTCGTAAAAATAAAAAGACTGGAATATTTGGACATGAGTATTCTTATTATGCTTGCAACAAACCAAAAGGTGTACCGGTTCTTGACACTCGCAAAGGTATAAAAGGTTTCTCGGAAATTTTCGCTGGAAAAGGTATGGCGGAAAAAGGTCTATTCCCTGTCGGAAGCTTGGACAGAGACACAGCCGGTCTGATTATATTTACGAATGACCGTCGAATTATAGATCGTATGGAAAATCCAAAGCACACTCATCCAAAACAATATTTCATAGAAACAATTCAACCATTGCGTGCAAATTTCAAAGAAAAACTTGAAGCTGGTGTATCGATAGAAAATGGTCCAAAGATCGAATGTCATGTCACGTTGAAAAGCCCTACAGCTTGCACTGTAAGTATTGATGATCCAAAAAATCGTATACGCCAAATTTGCAGTCTCTTTGGTGCTGAAATTTCCAATCTCACGCGCACAGGTATTTTGAATATTCAACTTGGAAGTCTTACTTCAAACAGTTTTCGTCGAATAGACGGTGATGAGCGTGATATTTTCTTGAAGAAATTGGGGCTATAACCTGTGGAATATATTTTTATGGAAAAGAATGCGTCGAACAATTTAGCTGCTGTTAAAATCTGGGACATAATCGTCATAGGTGGTGGACCAGCTGGAATGATGGCAGCTGGACGTGCAGCTGAAATAGCACGCGAACAAAAAGAATCCGGTAAAATTTCGCGCGACGTTAGTATCTTGTTGCTCGAAAAAAATTCTACGCTTGGTAAAAAACTTCTAATCACTGGCGGAGGTCGCTGTAATGTAACAAATGCTGAATTTGACAATCGCGCTCTCCTAGCAAAATTCAAAGATAGTGACAAATTTCTTTTTTCTGCTTTCTCGCAACATAGCGTAAAAGAAACTTTGGAATTCTTTCATGATCATGGTATGCCAACAAAAGTTGAGGCCGAGAAACGTGTTTTCCCAGAGAGCAACACTGCGCAATCAGTTTGGGATGTTCTCGTTAAACAATTACAAACTCGCAATATAACAGTGCGATCGAACGCAGCTGTTTCAGGTTTCATTCAAACCAAGCCAGCTCAAATCGCCGCGGTAAAGTTGGCAGATGGAGAAATCATTCATGGACGAAATTTTATATTGGCTCCAGGTGGAACTTCGCACCCAGAAACAGGATCAACTGGTGATGGTTATGCTTGGCTTGCGAAGATTGGTCATAAAGTTGGTCAGCCACAAGCAGCTTTGGTGCCAGTGGAAGTAAAAGATTCATGGGTCAAGCAGTTGTCTGGTTTTTCATTACCTACGGCTAAAATTACACTTTTCCAGGGCTTAGCAAAAGACGGCACTCCCGTAAAAGTTCCTGGTAAAAACGCTGTTAAAAAAGGTAAAGTACTTTTTACTCACTTCGGCTTGTCTGGTCCTGCGATATTAAATATGAGTTCAGAAATCGGTGAACTCCTCAAATATGGCGAGGTTATTTTGTCGCTCGATCTTTTGCCATCACTTGCTTATGATACGCTTAACGAAACTCTGCAAAAACTTTTTAAAAAAGAAAGCAATAAGATGTTTAAGAATTCTTTGTCAGTTGCGCCATACCCCCTCATCCCTGCCCCACTCGTACCAGCCGTCCTAGAAAAATCTGGAATTGATGGCGACACATTTTGTCATAGTATTACACGTGAAGAACGCTTGCACCTTGTGAAAGTTCTCAAAGATATGCGCATTACTCCGACTGGACTTCTCGGATCTGACAAAGCCATCGTCGCATCCGGTGGCGTTGCGCTCGAAGAAATAGATTGGAAAACTATGCGTTCAAGACTCGTACCAAACTTACACATCATTGGCGATATGCTCGATATCAATAGACCATCTGGTGGTTATAGTCTTCAACTTTGCTGGACAACTGGTTGGGTCGCGGGCACCACAGCTGGAACCGAAATTGCGGGTGCGGTGAAAACCAAAGAATAGCCGGCGCATTCCATCGCCCTCAGTATTCTTCTTAATTCTAAATAGTTCGGTGTAGTCTCCCCTACCAAATTCCAAAAGCCACGACCGTGGTTAAATTCTTTTATATGACAAATTTCGTGCACGATCACATAGTCGCGCAACTCTGGTGCAAGAAAAGCGATTTTGTAATTGAAATTGAGATTACCATTACGTGAACATGAACCCCATCGACTTCTTTGATTTCTGATCGCGATTCGTCCTACCTTTAAACCATTCCCTATTCCCGAGCTAGAAAGCAAAGCGGCATACTTTTCACTGAAATGTCCGACTCGCTCCGTAATAATCACCCGTGCTTGCTCTTTATATAGAAGATATTGTTTCCGACCGGAAGATTGCCTCTGAGTTTGTGGCGCAATTCGCCGTACAACTCTACGCACAATTCGACGTCTAACATATACGCGACGTCGACGAATATTGGTAAAGAAAAATGAGAGCACGAGTTTAAATTAAATTTTACCTTTATGTAGTTCTAGAAAAGCTGGAACCTGAGAATGTAAAGGTGTAGGTAAATTGTCGAGTGTAAACCATTCAACAGCGTCAAATTTGTGCGGCTCTCCATTGGCAACTTTATCTTTATCAACTAGAACTTTAAAATCTAGTGCTATCCAGTGTGTCTTCTTACCATTATTGATTCGGTGTACATCTCTATAACCAAGAAATTCGTATTCAATCACATCAGTACAATACTCTTCTTTAATTTCCCTTTTCAAAGAATCTATAACAGCATCTCCAAATTCCATACCACCGCCGCCAGGATCCCAAGTGCCATGTTCATCACGGCAATTCTTTGATCTCTTGTTTAGCAGAAAATTTCCTTTGCCATCGTGACAAAAGTAGACAACTCCAACTCCTATGTAGTCTTCTCCTTTTTTCATAGTTTAATTTTAGTCTTCTCTTTTATTATATCAAGTTTCTCTGCACGTGTAAGTCTTTTGAGCTCCGCTTCTCGTGCTCGCACCTTCGCCAGAGTTCTATGCGCTTCACTATATACCAAAACTACAGGTCGACGAATCTTTGTGTAATGAGCACCAGATTTTGCGTGGTTATGATTATGAATACGTTTTTCAAGATCATTTGTAGATCCGACATAAAGTGTGTCGTCAGCACAACGGAGAATATATGTATGGTGCATATAAGTAACTATAACAAATAAAAACACCAGCGGGAGAACCCCACTGGTGTTGATGACGTTTTGCAATTTGGCGCTTAACGCGAACTGCTTGGCCCGATGAATTGCGCTGCAGACACCAAGAAGGCATTAATCTTCACGATTTCCGCATCGATTGCAGCCTTGTCACGCTCAAGCTGCTTGACCCTATCGACAAGCTTGGTAGCAAGCTCGTTAACTTCCGGGTAAGCCGGTGAGCGAAGGGTCTGCGTCGAACCAGTCGGGACCGTCGCCGTTGCGTTCGCCGTGACACTCGCCGTTGCGTTCGCGACAGCCAATGGCGGCGGAGTTGAACCGAGATCGACGCCAGCCAAAGGCGCAACAGTTCCTCCAGCCGGAGCACTTTTTCCGCGGCGATATTCCGTGAATTTAATGATCCGATACGAGCCGTCGCCGAGGTCCTCAAGTTCACCACCTTGCTTAAAACGGCGAATCTTTTGACCGATGTCGAGACCACTCACAATGCTAAACAAGTCAGCCATGACCTTATTGATCTGCGCACGAGTGACTAGCCCATTTTGTGAATGAACCTCGGCACTCAGACACGACATGAATTCCCCAACAGTCTTCTTATCCCGCAGGGACAAGATTGCCTTCTTTCGAGGCGACTTCGCCGGGTTCGACGTCGGTGGCTGTGGTGCTGGCGGTTGTGGAGGTGGGGTTGTAGATTCTCCTGTCGGGATATTCGTTGATGCCACCTTGGTACCAACGATGACACCAGACATCTTCCCCGCTCCTTCGGTAAACGCCTGATAAAACCGGTCCATGTCATGAAGCCCTGGAACATGCATTTGAAACTCAAAGCATGTGTTATTGTCACCAATCTGGTGCTGTAACTTAACCAGTCTCTTTGCAACATCATATATACCGATGCGCAACTTCCCCTGCTGATTCGGACTTCCTGTTACCTGCCGTGAGGCGGTGGCGGAAAAGCTGCCATCCGCTTTAATCTCCTGGAGAATCGTCAGGAGGATGTGCTCGATTGCGCTGAGCTGTCGTTGAGCGACACCAAATGACCCATGACCAACATGAACTTCCAACATAAGCTGCTCCTTTTACTACGTTTGGGTTGAGAAAAACCTTTGTTTTTCTGTTTATTGAGAACAAATTCACTGTTTCTGCTGCGATAGCTATAACACAGATTGAATAATTTTGCAAGGGGGTTGTCCTCTCTTCATATCCACCTTACTCTCTTTACAACCAAATATATGGGAGTAGCATTAAAACTAGGAGAAGTTCTTCGTAAAACCATTTCCAAAAATTTCCGCCAACAATTTTAACCAAACAAAAAAGAAAGGAGGCCACGATGCCTCGAATTGCCACGTCGTCACGTTACGACGACAAAGTCGCACTCTCATATCGAGAGCGGATGTGCAAAACTCTTCTCCTAAGTCAGAACGAGGAGGTTGAGCTAGCGAAACGTAAAGACGCCGGAGACCGCAAAGCCTATGATGAACTAATCACTCGCAATGAGCGCTTGGTCGTCAAATTGGCTCACCGATATTGGAGAGCCAATCTCCATCTTTGCAAAGGTCTCGAAGTGCACGACCTGATTCAAGAAGGCAATATCGGTCTGATGATAGCTGTCGAGAAGTTCGACTGGCGCAAAGGTTACAAGCTTTCGACTTATGCCGAAGATCCAATCTGTAAACACATCCGGGAAGCAGCTCAGAAGACCAAGAGTCCGATATACGAGCCACTTCGTTTCCAAGAACTCCGTGCCAAGATAAAAAAGACAAGCGAAATGCTGGAAGCCCAAGGCTGTCCCGCTACGACTTGTGACTTGGCAAAAGAACTTGGCATAAAGAAAGAAGCAATCGAGGATGTAAAAAGTGTTCCGGTTGTTTCCTACTTATCGCTCGATGAAGATGTGGAACGTACACAAGATGAGAGTGGTGAGGACACTTGGCATTCAAAAGTTGCTGATGTTGCCACAGTTAAGCCAGAAATATTGGTCGTCGCACGTGAGGCACTCGTCGAACGCTCGGAAGTTGTTGAAAAAGTGCTTGTCACCTTGGATGCATTACCTGTGCCCGAGAAGCACAAGGAAGCATTCAAAGCTGCCAACGGTCTCGTTCCAGGTGGGCGAATATTGTACGGCGAAATTGGCAAGAAGTATGATATGGGTGGCAAGGCCAACGTCAGCCTAGTTGTCTTAGGAATCTGGAGGAAACTCCAACTCGCTGGCGTAACGCTTAACAAGGCGACACTCCAATTGTGCATCGACCAGATGGAGGCTATCCAGGAATTCATTCGGTCCCAAGAGTGGTCTCCAAACACGGAAATGGTGCGCGTCACTACATGAAAGAAGGCGTGAAAGAAGGCGTGAAAGAAGGCGTGAAAATCATCCCCACATTGCATAGGCGGTGTGGGATTTTTATTACATCAATGCACCAAATTGAGCTGTTGCATTTTTTGCAACAATTGAATTTTCATAGCCCTATTAAGCCCTTTTTTGAGCTAGTAAGCTTTCCTTACATACTCAATTTGAACTTGTTCTATTTTGGAACATGTTGAATCTTTAATGATTCCCTCTTTCCCACCATTTTCGAAACAAAGAAACAGAAAGTGTTGAGAGTATAAAACCAATAGTTGGCACGAGTGCATTTACAAATGGCTTAGGAAGCACGGCACTTTTCGAAAAAGACTAGTTTCCCAAGCTTTATGAGCTTCAACACGAGTATTACGCTCTTTGAGTTTGATGATCTCTTCTTTTAGTTGTTCGATTTCGATCATGGGGAGAATTATATATTATTCCAATTTATACACATCTAGCGCCACTTCTTCATAAGGATGCACTTTTTTGATAGCAGCAATAATGTCTGGGACGAGCGCTCTATCACAAGTTACTTCAATGCGCTCTTCCTCCACTTCCTCTAGCTTAGCTTTGCATAAGTGTACCCTTACCCACTTTTCCAATATGCGGTTGCGCGCCAGCTTCTGGTTTGAATCTTCCGATTCCACGTGTCGAAAAACTGCAAAATGAATATTTCCCAAGTTTAGCTTTGCATAAGTGTTCGCTTCGCTCCCTTACCTCCGCCAGCTTTGCCAATAGCTTCACGAACAATAGTCGCGTGAGTGAGAGGAACGTAGATGATGAGTTTGGAGGAGGACATGTTATTTTCCTTTTAAGCAAAATGCATATCTATCAAATCTATTTGAGCAGCTCATGTTTAAATAATTTTGGTTGTATAACAGTTTCATAATATTTAGCTAATTTTTTCTTTAAGGTAGTAATATCTGTATTTAATGCTGGGTTATGATATATCGGCTCATTATTTTCATTGTAGTAGTAAGTATTTAAATCTTCATCAATCTGGTAAGTACCATATGTATACTTTTTACTAAAGTTTTTTGTATTTTTTGCTTTTATCAAAATCTCAGAAAATGTAGCCACCAGATCCTTTTCTTCTTTAGTCAACTGAAAAGTCCTTAACATAGAACTTGCTATTGTGTCCTTGTCAAAACACAGTTCATTTCTATAAAAATTTCCATCACTTCCATTAAAGCTACGACAATGATTACGCTGACTAAGACAGGAAAAAATGAAGCAGGCTTTCAAAAAATCTTTGTCTTTTTTATATCCATCTCCGGCATCAGCTGTAGTAAAATATATATCACGTTCGTACCAGTTTTTTTGTGGATAAAGTTTTGCTGCAAATAATGGTAACTTTTCTAAATAATTATCTGACCGTAGATAAAAGCCGCGGATATTATACCTAGTACCTCTTAATAAATAGACGTCATGTTGTGTAACGGCAAATCCCTTTACTACTAAGTATCCGATAATATTATCATTTATATATGACTTACCATCTGTTTTTCGACCTGTTGTTTCTTTTCCGTCATTTTCAAAGTAAACATTTGTTACAATGTCATTTGGTAATGATCTTTTATCAAAAAAAGGTTCGAGTGTCTTTTTAGTTTTTTTAATCTCCACATCTTTTAGCCAAACTATTTCATCATCTTCTTGTCCCAGTATTCTTTTTGTATCTATATCAAAAGCTTTAAGTATAAGAGTATCACGGCTATGATTAATGTTTTGCCATAAAATACAACTAATAGCACTTGGACCAGCATGAAAGTATTCACGATTAAACAGAAAACCTTCGATAAATTTCTTTTCGCCAAGACCTAGAGATTTCCAATACTTAATTGGACTAAACAATACGTAATAGTCATCGGGTTTTTTTAGATAGTGATTCCAGCCAGACCAGATAAATTGATTAGAAATATCACGAGCTGTACTAATATTAGAATTGGATAGATTTCTTAAATCCTTTTTCATTTCTTCAAATACGAAAGATCCCTTGCTAGATCGATTAATAGTGTTGTCTGTGTTTGCGGCACTACTATCTCTATATGGTGGATTTTCTAATAAAATAATGTTTGTTTTTTTGTCTGCCACATAATCGTTAAGCTGATCGATAGTAGCTAGATAATCTTTCCTATTAAAACTAGAATCTGCCTTACTTCCCAGAACGAAACAATCGCTCAAAGCATCGCCTCCATTTACTAATGCGTTTGCTGGTTCCGCCGTAGGGGGAATTATCAGTTTTACCTTATTTCCTACGCGTTCATTTAAAACAATCCACTCCTTTAGCTCATAGGTGTTAACTATAACTTGACCAATTTCGTTATCAGAAAGATAATCATGGAGACTAATTTTTGTTTTATGCTTTTCTAATTCTCCAATCGTCACATCATCAAATCTATTAGGAAAAAATGTAGAAAACACATCCCGCTTTCCTTTCAAATATTTCATTTTTAATTCACTATCTATATAACGATCAAGCTCGCCCACCAAAATGTCAGCCACTTTTTTATCAGTTAAAAATTCCTCGAGGTTCCCAGTGCCGGCAGTACGATCAAGAATTATATAGTCATGGCCTTTTGGTATCTGCTTTATTGCTCGACGTACAAGTTCCGTAGCCTTACGACAATAAAGTTTCGGGGTATAAAAAGCACCAAGTTCTTTTTTTAGAGTTTTAGCATTTAATAAATCATTGATATATTTAAAATCAATGTCTCCACCCTTCCAAGGAAAAATATAATTTTTTAACTGTTTAGGTGATCTTAATTCTTCAAATAACTTACTTTTACTTGCCTTTGGATTTTGGGTGTAATAATGATTCGCCCAACCTACAACATCAAACACATCAATGTGAATTCTTGTGAACTTCATAATTTCCAAAATATTAGTAAGACGATTCAAACCCCTTATATTACTGAAATCAATTTTTTCTGGTTTAATGTTGGTATCAAAATCAGCGTTATTCTTACTAGCTGCGCCTGCGTAAATTTTTTCTATATCTGAAAGAAAATCATTTGAATTAAACAAATAAGCAATTTCCTCATTTAACGCCACTAATAATATTTGCGCGGGTATACGCTCACCCTTGATTCGTTTATGACTAAGATATTTTATCGCTTGAAATAGAGCCTTATTTAGATCCGATATTGCCAATTTAAATTCAAATAAAGTTCCTTTGTATACACCATCAGTATTATGGGTCAATTCAATATTGGTACTAATCTTTAGATCATCAAAAAATTTAATTTGTCCCTCACGTTCAGAAAGAAATCTTTTGCTCATAAATTAATTATAACAGAATGAATCGTTATTTACACCAAAGTTACACTTACCTCCTATTCCTACTCATTTTTAAAATATACTTGTATGAATCACCCCCACCTCCAACACCCTATTTCCCCATCTCAAGTATTTCATCCACCCTCACCTGCTTAACAAATTCTGGAACGTGAGACACGAGTATCATGGCTCCTTCATATTTGTCGAGTGCACGAGCGATGACTGGAAGGTGACGGAAATTTATATGATTGGTAGGCTCATCGAGAATGAGCAAACCTGGTCTTAACAAGACTAGGCGCGCGAAAGCTACGAGACCTTTTTGACCTTCTGACAACGAACCAATACGAGTATGGATAGCATCTGCACCTATGAGGAAACTTGCCGCTACTGCACGAAGCTCGGTTTCGATCAGACGACCATCGACAGAACGGATGATTTTCTCGAGTGATTGATAGACGGTGTCATTGAAATCCATCATAGAAAAATCCTGACGGTAGTAGCCGACGCGCACACCTTCTGTGATTTTTACACCTACACCATTATCAGTCGCGCCATTCACAACCGAATTAACAATCTTCTCAAGCAAAGTCGACTTACCAATACCGTTCGGACCCGACAAGAGTAAATGATTCTTACGACGCAATCTAACATCACAAGTCAAAGTAGTTGGACGATGAGTTTTTGGACTGACGATACTATATGAAGAAATGGCAATGATGTCTCCGACAATACCAGTCGCGCCACCATTTTCCGTGCCAGCAAACTGCGAAGGAATAGTGAAGTCACGAATAGTCTTGTCTTCTTTGCGAACATCGACGATTTCATCAGAAAGTTCTTCGGCCTTCTCGCGCATACGCTTGGCGACGAGACGCATTTGACCTCCCTTTTGAGCGAAGACACCAGCTTGATATTTTTTGGCTTCGATTTCTTTGACCAAACGAGCATTTTCTTGATTCTCTTTTTCGATGCGCGCAGAAATTTGCTCAACCACATCTTTGTAGTCACCGACATATTGCTCAACTTTACGAGTATGAAGATCTAGATACAAAACGCCGTGAGTAAAGGCATTCAAGAAATCAGCATCATGAGAAATGACGAGACAAGTCTTTTTATAATTTATGAGAAATTGTGTGAGGTGCTCAATGCCAGCTTTGTCGAGATTGTTGGTTGGCTCATCAAGGAGCAAAATATCGGGATCTTGGATAAGTGCTGACGCTAGAAGCAAACGCGCTTGCTGACCACCAGAAAAACTTTTGACAATGCGATCTTTGAGATCAGTAACATGATGCTTTGGAGTAGACTTTGGTGCATGCAAGTTCACCACTTCTAAGATGGCGTCGATGCGTGGGTCGAGATCATAAACTTTTGAGCGACCACCACTCTCCAGTGCGTGAGCGAAAAATGCGCGCACAGTAAGCTCGAGCTGGTCACGTGGAATGACCTGTCTAGCAGTGGCAATAGTTGCGCCATTTGTAAGGTGAATTGTGCCAGATTCTGGGAAATAGGCTCCAGGTGTCTCTTTGGTAGAACCCTCGGCCGCACCTAGTATAAGACCGAAAATAGTGGTCTTTCCAGCCCCATTTTGCCCCATTAGCGTGATTTTGGTGCCAGAGCGCACCGTGAAGCTAACCTCCTCTAGAATAGGCTTATTATGGCCCCATTCAAAGGAAACGTCCTCAAAACGGATGATGGTGTCGCCGGTGAAAGTTTGGGTTTTTTGGTTCTTGGCCATGAGGCTGAATAGTAGCTTTTTATTGACATCGGCGCAAACAAAGAATATCCCTTGTGTGGATTTTTTGTTATCCGGTTTTATTCAAATATTATTGACGCGAAGGTTAGTCGTAGAAAGCCGGTGTGGGGTGACACTCGTTCTGAAACTTGGATTTCTGCAATAATTTCTGGCCGAGGTACCGGTACCTCGTGGTGAAATTATTCACATTTTCCTTATTTTAAAACACATGTTCCTACCCCAACTCCTTTTTACAGCTCAATTTGGTGACCCTATTTTATCCGCCAAACATTAGATTAGACCTCATACTTCCATCCTGGTTGCCATTTGAACTTCATAGTTGTGAGAGTTTTGAGTGGAACACCGTTGATGACATTTTCGAGACCAAACTGAGTAGCTCGGTGACCTATTATCATGACGCGCTTGCCATCATAAGTTTTCCTAATCTCATCAATAAAATTTTTCATGCGAACAGTAGTTTGTTCATAACTTTCACCACCAGGAAAAGGTTCAGAGACTCGTTTTGGTTTTTCGCCATCTACTATATCACTTGGCTTTTTGGTAAATTCACCGTAATCACATTCACGCAAACGAGCATCCTTTATTATTGGGAATTTATTACCAAAAGCAATTTCGGCACTCTTGTATGCACGCTGTAAATCAGAGCACAAAATTGCATCAAAATAGTCGTCTTTATATCGCTCACCCATTTCTTTTGACTGCTGAATACCTAACGGAGAAAGTGCTACATCATTATGACCAGAAGCCAAATGCGCTTCATTATCATATGTAGTACCGTGAGCTTCAAAAATTATAGTGAGCATAAATGCCTCGCGTGCTACTTCTTCTTAGAATTTCCGTTCGCAGCGGCTGCCTTCTTACCCTTCCCCCAATTTTCAATAGTTACGAGCAAAGGTGAACCTATGAAGACAGACGAGTACGTACCGACTGCGATACCGACGATGAGCGCCAAAGAGAAATGTTCTGTCGTAGAACCTCCCAAGAAATATAGAACAACTAGCGCGAGCAAAGTAGTCAATGATGTATTGATAGAGCGTGTGAAGGTTTGACTGACACTTTCACCGACGATCTGCGCAAAGGTTTTCTTACCACTCCCGTTATTGCCTTGATCGGCCTTAGCGACACCACCCGTGGTAGCTGCATGACGTAGATTTTCACGAACACGATCGAACACAACGATAGTATCGTGCACAGAGAAACCGAGAATAACTAGGAGGGCTGTGACAAACAATGTGTCAACTTCGTAACCGGCAAAGTGACCAAGAACTGAGAAAACTCCAGTAGGAATGATAACGTCGTGAACGAGGGCGGCAACAGCAACTAGACCATATTTCCATGACTGAACTGGTTCTGAAACTTTGCGGAAAGCGAAGGTAACATAAAGCACAATACCAAGAATAACCAAAAGAATAGAAACGTAAGCTTTGCGGAGAGCTTCTGCACCAAGAACTGGACCAATAGAGTCAAAGGTCTTGAGTGTCGTTGTAGCAGCACCATTCAAAGACAAAGCTGACATGACAGCTTCTTTTTCTGTTTGATCAACAGCTTTCATGCGAACGATAAATTCGTCATTTCCGCTTGGGCGAATAGAAGCTGTAGGATCGATGGCGACAAGCGCAGCAGAAACAGCCGACTGGTCAGGGCGTGTACCCAAGGATGACACCATCGTTGATGTGGATACTGGTGCGTACGAAACTTCGATGAGTGTACCTCCAGAGAAATCGATGCCAGGTTTGAGACCCCATACAAATAGTGACACAAAAGATGCAATCACTAGGATTCCTGAGAACGTATAGAAAACTTTTCTGTATTTTACAACCCACATATAATTATTTGTTAGCGGCGCGATGGCCGAAGTGAAAACCGTTACTAATAAGAAATGTCGTAAACTTCGTGGTTCGTGCTGGCGCTACAGCGTAAAGGAATAATCTTGAGGCGGTAATAGCGGTAAACATACTAATAAGTACACCTATGATAAACACTAACGCAAACCCAGTTATAACCGACGTACTACCAAAGAAAAACAGGATCCCACCAGTAATCAAACTGGAAATATTTGAGTCACGAATAGATGTCCACGCACGTGCAAACCCTTCATGCATGGAATCAAAGACTCCACGACCAGCTTTGAGTTCCTCTTTCATGCGCTCAAAGATAAGAATATTTGCGTCAACGGCCATACCAATAGACAGAATAAATCCAGCAATGCCGGCGGCGGTGAGTGTAACTGGTGACAAGGCTCCGGGAATAAATGCGAGCAACACATACACAAGAGGAATACCGGCAAATAAATACTTGTGTACAAATTTTCCGAGCAATGCAAAGAAAACAACGAGTATGATAAGACTAAAAGAAATACCAACTTTAAACACAACCAAACTCAAAGCAACATAACATACCAACGCTACCACAGCCACCAAACCTGGTAAGCGATACCAGATGATAAGAAACAAAGCGATAATTATGAAAGCTACAATTCCTGTCTCAACTCCTCCGTTTACTGCAGCTTGACCGAGTGTGGGACCGATAGTCTGTGTAGAAGCGAGTGTGAGTGGAACTGGCAAAGCACCAAAGTTAAGATCGCGGACGAGTTTGTTGGCTTGATCAAGAGTAAATGAACCACTGATCTGTGCTTGACCATCCGGAATTTGCTCACGAACAGTCGGAGCTTCTATGAGAGCGCCGTCAAGGAAAATTCCGATATAATCACCGACATGCTCCTTGGTCATAGTTGCAAAAAGATCACGACCATCACTAGTGAAGACGAGTCCAACCATCGGCTGATTGGTTGTAGTATTGAATTGAACTGAAGCTCGGCTGACCATACGTCCAGTAAGTTCTGTAGGGGCAAACAAAGATTCATAAACAGCTTCTGTTGTAGTAGCATCAGAAGTCTTCATGGTCGAAGAAGACTGGAGGTCTTTTATGGAAGACGCAGTAGCAATACGAAATTCTAGTCTAGGTGTAGCTCCAATGGCTCTAACAGCTTCATTTACGTCAGTTACACCAGGAAGTTCTACGATAAGTTTGTACGCACTCTCTTTTGAACTCAAAGCCGCTCCCTGTTCTGTCTGCACAAGAGGTTCACTTACACCGAGAGTGTTAACACGTCTTTCGACAACGTCGCGAAGAGACGACATAGAAGCAGAGATATCTACAGCAGCGAGCTTGGATATATCAGCTTGATAGACAAGATGTGTACCACCAGAGAGATCTAGACCGAGTCTAAAAGGTTTTGAGCCTTGTGATTGCCCTTTTCCAGGAATTTGCGTCGAGTAAACAAAATAGCCGATCAATACGGCAAAGATAATAAGAAATACGGCGCGAGCGCGGTGTTTTAACATATTGGGCTATTTTACAGGTTTTTCGCCTTTGTGCAACCCTACAAACTACCTGTTGCTAGACCCCGCGGCGTGAAATCAGCGCCTTCAAAGTCTGCATAGCAATCCTCAGATCTAAAGTGAATGAACGGTTCTTTACATAATAGAGATCATAAGAAAGTTTATCACGCGTATCACTCACTGCTACAGCATGATGTGGATGAGCTTGATGATATATTTGTGCCCAACCAGAAAGACCTGGTTGAACTAGATGACGAACTTGGTAATAAGGAATTTCTTTTTCATAAATTGCAACCAGGGCTGGTAACTCTGGACGAGGTCCGATTAGAGAAATATCCCCCAACAAAACATTCCATAGTTGTGGCAGTTCATCTATACGAGTTAACCTAATAAATTTGCCAACACGAGTGATTTTTAGTTGAGATTTACCTCCATTAACTTTTCCTTCGTTTATTTTTCCACCATCCATTCTTTTTACATTATTTGTTTCTTTTACATTTACATCATTCACATATACACCGCCGTCATCGTGACTATCACCATTCATTGCTGCCATTGAGCGAAACTTATGAATTCTTATCGGCTTCCCTCCTCTGCCTACACGATCCTGGCTAATAAAAATCGGACCTTTATCATCAAACTTGATTGCAAAATAAACAAAAGGATAAAAAACAAGCGAAATAACACCCAAGATAAAAGCAAAGATAATATCCGTCAAACGTTTGAAAATCCCATATAAACCACGCCCACCGACAGAACCGCCAGCATTTTCCACCAACCATCTCTCTCTCACCATAGTAAGTGGTGCTCGATCAAAAATTGCTTCGTAAAGTTTGCCTGCATCAATAACTTGAATGCCAGAAAACATCAAAGAATAGAGTGATGGCATGACTGACTCAACGAGCTTATCACGAAGGTCAGCAACAATAACCGTAGAACCAGTCGAACGAACTGCCTCAGCAAGCAGCGATGAATCTCTCACCAGGGCTGGCTCCCTCAGAGCAGCAAAAGTAATGTCATAGCTTCCGCGAGTATTAACTTCTTCAAAAAGGTCCCTTATCTCTTCGCCAGAACCAATAAGTATGGCTTTTTGTTTTTTGGTAGAGCTTAGAACTGGAAAGACTGTAGCTCTCCAGAGCAAAAGAAGTAATGTAGAAATAACAGCATAAATGAAGAGGTTAGCTTTTGGGGCAATAGCTACTGGTGCCAGATAGAAAAACAATACACTCAACAAAATACCTATGGCTTGTGAACGAATAAGTAAGCCATATAAACGACCTTTAGCAAAAAGAGTTTGTTTGTTGTAGAGACCAGCACTGAAATTTACAATAAGAAAAACTACGAAAAGCACAGAGAAGGAGTAGACGTGCAAGGAAATAAGCGCACGTCCAGGAATTTCTCCGTAACGTATAGCCAGAGCCAAAATTAAAGAGAAGAAATACGTTACAACATCGCCCAGTACGAGTATAAATGTATGACGACCATCGGCTGTTCGTATCATTACGGCACAATACCACACTTTCTTATTATTATCAACTATAATAGATAATATAATCCTTCTTTTTTATCAAATTGCCTCTATTTTGATTACATGATACGGTATATGTAATGAAAATTCTCTACGTCATCACCAAGTCAAATTGGGGAGGGGCGCAACGACATATTTTTGATTTGGCTACTGCAATGAAAGAGCGTGGACATGTGCCCGTCGTTGCACTCGGTGGAGATGGTATATTACGTAAAAAACTTGAGGATTCTGGTATAAAAACACATGCTATATCCAAACTAGGACGTGACGTCGCACTAACCAAAGACGCTGGCTCATTCCGTGAAATATTTTCCGTCATTAGACGTGAGAAGCCAGATGTTTTACATCTGCACAGCCCAAAAGCTGCTGGTCTAGGTGCACTCGCTGGCAGATTACTCCGTGTCAAAAAAATTATTTACACTGTACACGGCTGGGCTTTCAATGAAGATCGGCCTTTCTATCAAAAAGCTTTCATCGCGAAACTTTCATGGTTCACAATGTTGCTCTCACATAAAGTGATTCTGTTGTCAGAACATGAGCACAAACAAACAAAAGCAATATTCCCTTTTGTGAAGAATAAGCTCATTGTCATCCCGCTTGGAATGCGAGCTCCAACATTTATGTCGGTAGACGGTGCCAAGCAGACACTCGCAAAACATGTACAAAGTGGCACCGATTCTGGATCCACCTCTCCGGTGATGAATTTCGCTGAATTTAACAAAAAAATCATCCTAGGAACAATCGCCGAACTCCATCCAAACAAAGGTCTAACTTATCTCATCGATGCACTTGCTCGTGTTTGTGACGAAAAAACAGATGTGATTTCTATAATTATAGGTGACGGAGACTTACTTCCAGAACTTCACATGCGAATAAAAGAAAAAGGTCTAGAAGGTCGTGTATTTCTTGCTGGTTATATGGAAAATGCTTCGCAATATCTCAAAGCTTTCAGTATGTTTGTGTTACCTTCGACCAAAGAGGGCTTGCCTTATGTAATATTGGAAGCCGGTAGTGCTTCTCTTCCAGTTGTCACCACGACAGTCGGTGGTATTCCAGAGATTATAGAGGACATGAAGTCTGGTGTTTTGATTCAACCCAAAAATTCCGGCGAACTCGCCCATGCCATTTCTTATGTTATCGAACATCACGCTCTCGCAAAACAATATGGTGCCAATTTGCGTGAAGTTGTTTCGGTTAAATTCTCAATAGAAAAAATGCTTTCGGCAATAGAGATTTTGTATAAATAGGTTAAAATCAAAAAACTGGATTATTATTCCCTCTTAGAATTTTTCCTTCTTACTCAACCCCAGGTGTAATCCAGGTTGGACTGTTTACAAGAGTTCCATCGAAATGATTACTTGAGCTATCTGTAGCCGTTGTACTAGTACTTGTAACATTAAACTTATACAAAGCAACTGTATTGCTATCTGATGTAAAATCTTTAGACGGAGTAAATGTCGTTCCAGATGGGTAACGAGAAATATCAGAAATACGAATTTCATCCATTTTGCCGTCATTAGACTGTGATGACGCTGGATCTTGCCCAATTATTAAATCTGCACCTGAAGCTATGTTGATAGTCCCACTTGTCGACATACTAGTGATAAGAGTGCCATCTAAATAGAAATATATTGTAGATGAACCATCGTAACTTGCTGCAAAATGGTGCCAAGAACTGTCTGTTGGCATTGCTCCAATGTTTCCAGCAATCACGCCACTACTCATAAAAAATACTGGATAAAAGCCATCTCCATTATTATTATTTATATACCAGCCATTGGAGCCACTGACAGCACCCAAGAATCCATGATTAAATCCGCCAGTATAATAATTATTGGTCATCCACCACTCGATAGTAAATGCACCCTGTGGGAAAAAGGCATTATTTGATGGCACATCAACAGCATCGGTTCCTGCACTAAACTGTAATGCGTAATTAGTCTCACTTCCACCTCCCCCTCCTCCACCTGTACTAGTAGCACCTGTAGCAACAGGTGGTGTGTAGTTGGATGGTAGTTTACCTACAAAGGCGACTACTGGGGTGGAGGAGGAGTAACCTGGTTGAGTGGT
>Ga0118677_10004095_pt1 | contig 26909 bp, 9 predicted proteins | sample AliMusrvi5mmetaG_FD_86154 | JGI IMG/M metagenome (GOLD analysis project Ga0118677, IMG submission 86154) | reverse complement strand
TCCGCCGTCTTCGAGAACAACGGCGCGGGCGTGGAGCGGGTCGGCGGCTTTTTGGGCGAGGGTGAGGCCGAAGTTGCCGATGAGGCGGACGGGCCATTCGCGGGGCGTGATGTCCGCGGCGAAAGCGCCTGCGCGCAGTGCGGCGTAGCTGGGGAGGACGGCGGCCAGGGCGAGGGTGAGGATGCGGAAAAGCATGTTTAACATCATACTGCTTGTGGTGGGCGGAGGCGGTGTGGGAGGGACTGGAAAAGAAACTGTCCCGCAAAGGCGCCAAGTCCGCAAAGAAGACGGGAAGATGCGGGGGATTGGGCGAGCGGCTGTTGATTCTAAAAGGCGAGTTAGGTTCGTTTGGTCATTTTGGGGTGCACGCCCGTGTGGTTGAGTTTTCAAAGAACCGTTGGCTGCGGTTGGCGACAAGATGAAGCCTTTGCTGCCAGACTAGTCATACCACGGGGTGGCAAGAGATCTTCCTTATGCCTCCTTCGATTGGACTTGTTTTGTTGGGTATAGATCGATTGGCCGGCTTGTGACCGGACTTTCCGCGAGGGGTGCTATGCGGTTCGCACGGACTCAGGCGGATCTGACTTCACTTACTCCGAGGTCAGATCTCCGGCGGGCCGAAGCCCGCGCTGCGAAGAAGGCCAGGCCTGCTGCCAGCAGCGCCCATGTGGTGGGTTCGGGCACTGCGCTTGCGACGTTGGTCTGGCTGGAGTTGTTGGTCACCGTAGTGGTTCCATCGAGGTTCACGTCAATCAACACCGCAAAGCCGTTGATGAGGTCCGAGGTCAGCACCGGCACGGTTCCGGCCGCGTCGGAATACATGCTGAAGGCAAACGTACTGCCGGAGGTCGAAACGCCATCCGGTGTGTCAATGGCCGGGCCATAGAACACCACATTGAATGACAACGACGTGCCGAAGGTGAAGGTCTGGAAGTAGTCGTTAAACGCACCGCCGTTGCCGGCCGTCACGACGCTGGGCAGCACACCTGTGACGTCACCCAAGGTGGATGGGCTTCCGGTCAACGTGCCGAAGTTGGAGAAGGCCGTGATGTCTATCAGGGCGTATTGAGCCAGTGTTCCGCCGGCGTTGAAATTGAAATCCAACGAGCCGGAGGTCGTGTTGATGGAGGTGGTGTCGACCGAGACCATCCACACCGTGCTGGCGTTGGCCGCCGCGGCGGTCATGACCAGAGAAGTTAGAACGGACAAGAGTGTGTTTTTCATTTTAGAACCTTTCTAATAGACCACCGGAGTGAAGGTGATGCTCACGTTCGACGGATTCTTGAACTGGATATTGGCTGTTACCGATGCTCCTGCGCCGAGAGAGGCCACGGAAGCGACATCAAGGTACGGCCCCGAGGGCAGGGTGCCGGTCAGGTTGGCCAGCGTTACGCCCGCGGGCAAATTGGTGAAGACCACCCTGAACGGACCAGGCAGGGCCGTCGATCCGGTGTTGTGGATCGTTAGTGTCCCTGAGTAGGTCTGGGCTACGCGGCTGTAGGCCAGGCCGGAGGTGGTTACCGTGAGCGAACTCGAAGGCGGTGCGATGACCAGAGTTCCGGAGGCCGAGCCCAAGTAAGCCGGATCTGTTACGGTTGCGACCACATTGTAACTGCCCGGATCGACGGGTACGGTGGCCGAGCCGTTGTAAGTGACCGCTACGGCCAGGCCGGCCGGGACGGTAACTACAGTTACAGCCTGGGGAGTCCCGAGATACTTCTGGTTTGTGTTTCCAAGCGTGACCGTCGCCGGCGTTGCTCCGGAGATCAGCAGCGTGTAGCTCTGGTAGCCAACCGCATTCAGCGAGTCGGTCACTTTGACGGTGAACGGGTAGGACCCGGTGGCGCTGGTGGTGCCGCTGATGAGGCCGCCCGGTGAGAGCGTGATATTGGTGGGCAGCGAACCGGCGTTCAAGGTGAACGTGTAGCTCGCAGTGCCGCCCGATGCCGTGAGCTGCTGGCTGTAAGCGGTTCCGGCCTTGCCGCCCGGTACGGTGGCCGGAGTGATGGAGAGGCCGCTGCCGGTGCCGGAGAGGTTGATGAGTTGCGTGGAACCCGCGGCGTTCAGCGCGTTATCGGTCAGCGTCATCGTGCCCGGGATGAGGCCGGTCTGCTGCGGAGTGAATGACACCGCCACATTGCAGGACGCCCCGGCCGCGAGATTGGTCACCGGCGAACAGCTGGAGCCAGTGGTCTGATAGTCGGCTGACGATGCGGCCAGGCCGCTGAATTGCAACGGCGCGTTGCCGGTGTTGAAGACGGTGACGGTCTTGGGGCTATCGGGACTGGTCTGTTTGGCCGCCGTCGCGACAAAACTCAGGCTTGGCGGAGTGGCATAGTTTTCCTTCAGGGCTTTGCCGCCGTTGGGATCGACGATGTACAGGTTGCCTGAACCATCGATGGCGATGAGGGCGCCAGGGGTTGCGGCGCTCACCGTGGGCATCACGGTTTCGATGTAGGCGCTGCCATTCGGGACTTCTTTGACGATGGAGAAGCCTGCGGCGATATACAGATTGTCGTTGCCGTCAACCGCCAGGCCGGCAGGCTGCAGCGGAAGGACCGTCAAGGGCACGGCACTCTCGGTATAACCGGAACCGTTGGGCGTCTCTTTCAGGATGCGGTTGTTATAGGTATCGGCGATGTAGACATTGCCATTGCTATCCACGGCCACTCCCTGGGGATTGGACAGGGTGCTGGAGGTGACTACCGATTCCACATAGCCGGAGCCGGTGAAGGTCTCTTTGACAATGCGGTAGCTGTACATGTCGGCGATGTAGAGGTTACCGAGCGAGTCCACCCACAGGCCATGTGGATTATTCAGCGTGCCGGTGGGCAGTACGGTTTGGACATAGCCGGAACCAGAAGGTCTGGCGATGAGGATGCGATTCTGTCCCGATTCTGAGATATAGACGTTACCCGCGGCATCCACCGCGACTCCCATCGGGTAGAGGCAAGTTGCGATCACGGCGGGCGTGTAGCTGCCGCCGGAGTAAGTCAGCTTAATGACCTGTCCGTTGAGCGTGTTCGAGACATAGACGTTGCCTGCCGCATCGACGGCGATGCCGGAGGGCGTCTGGTAGCCCGTGCCAAGCGTGGTCTCGGTGGCTGGCTGGTAGGTGATCTCGGAACCGATGCCGATGCCGGAGACATACGTGGTGCTCAACACCGCGCCAGCGGCGTTGGTCAGCACCACCGCGCCCGGACGCTGTCCCGAATGACGCGGTGCGAAAGTAACCACCACACTGCACTGCGCTCCGGCCGCGTAGGTTGCGCCGGGGGCGCAGGTGCCGCGGCCTGCGTTGGTGAAATCAAGTCCCGCCGCGCCGCCGGTGAAGACGCCGATGTTGGCGAGTTGGCCAGCCTGGGCCATTTTCACGTAAAGCGTATAAGTGGTACTGCTGCCGATGTTGGCTGCCGGAACCACGTTTACAGTGGGAGCGGAATTGGCCACGGTGTAGTTGGTGTTGCCACTGTAAGAGATGGCCGCCGTGTAATATCCGGCAGCCAGCAGCGTGCTGGTGAACGTTGCCGAGCCGGTGCCGTCCAGCGGTTGTGGGCCCAGGTTGACGCTGCCGCCGGGGTTGGTCATGGTGACCGAAACAGTGCCCGTGGGGGTGGCGCCACCAGGAACCGGGCTAACGGTGACGCGCAGGGTCAGCTGCGTATTTGCAGCGGTGGGCCGGTTGGTCCAGGTGTACTGGATGGTTGGAGTTGCCTGATTCACGACGAGCGAAACGCTGCCGTTGGCGATCGTGTAATCGGTGACGTCAGACGGAGTGAAGGTCGTATTTAGGGTTTGCGTTCCGGCCGTCAGCACCGCGCCGGCCGCCGGATTGTAGGTGAAGCCGCCGAGGGTATCGGCAGTGGCGTTCAGCTGCGTGGCGCTGAGCGCCGTGCCGTAGGTGATGGGAGAGGGCGTGGGCCAGTTGATCGCCGGCGTGATTGGAGACGATGGCTGCACCACGCTGAGCGTGCCCTGCACGAAGGTGAAGGTGTAGTTGGCCGCAGTGAGCGTGCCCAGGGTTGCGGTGATGGGATAAGTGCCCACGGGCGAAGCCTGGACGGCAGTGGTGGTGATAGAGGGGCCGCCGAAGACAACGGGAACTTCCACCGCATCGCCGTTCACATAACCGGTGATGGTGAAGCGGAACGCCGGATTGGCCTGGTTGATGTACTTCTGCAGGCTGGTGGGCTTCACTGTCAGCTGCGCCGGCTGGACATTGAAGGTCCGGACGACGCTGGTGGCCGCGCTGTAGGCGCCATTGCCGGGCTGCGACGCGGTTACCGAAACCGGACCCGCACCAGTGATGGTGAGGGTGGAGCCGGAGAGCGAAGCCGGCCCGGTCACCGAGTAGCCGACGCTAAGTCCAGAACTGGCGGTCGCGTTCAGATTGATCGCGGCGCTGCCGTAGGTTACGTTCCCGAGCGTTCCGAAGGTGATGGTCTGCGATAACGCATTTGCCGTAATGGCCAGGGTTGCCGGTGTGACCGTGCCACTGGTGGAATCGGCGAGGGTCAGTGTGTAGTTTCCTGACACCGTGAAGGTGCTGGCGGAAAGATCGAAGCTGGCGGCGCCGGAGACGCTGGCTGCCGTGCGCGTGATGGTGGTGAAGCCGGCCGGACCGCTGAGGGTGAGCTGCAGCGTGTCTGTGGAATTAGCAGAGAAGCCGGCCACGTCCTTCAGCTGGGCAGACACGATTCCCACCGCGGTGAGGGCATTTACCGTGGTGTTGGGAGACTGGGTCAGGACGACGGTTGCCGGGCTGCCGGTAACGGAGTTGCCACTGAGCGAGATGGTATTGCTAACGCCGCTCAGGTTCAACGAGTTTGTCGTGACCGGGACGGAGCCGTTCAGCGCGCCGAGCGTGGACGGATTGAGCACCAGGCTGATATCGCAATTCGCGCCCGGAGCCAATGACAATCCGGCTGAGCACCATGAGGGATCCTGCTGGATCTGATAACCAGTGGGCACAGGCAGCGAAGTTACCGTGAGCGCCGAGTTGCCGCTGTTCAGCAGCAGCACGGATTGCACGGCGGTTGGAACCTTGGCGGGGGTGGTACCGAAGGTGAAGGCGGTATTGGCGCCGTCAAAGCGGAAGACGTTGTTGCTGGCCGCATCAGAGAGGAAGAGCGCACCCTGCGGTGTGACCGTCACTCCGACGACCGTTGGGCTGGTGAGATGCAGCGCGTAGGAGACGGTATTGCCCGAGGGATCGGTGTGGAACAGGGCGTTGGCTCCGGCATCGGCGGTATAGACCGAGCCCGAAGCGTCCACGGCGAGGCCGGTGGGGTTGGAGAGCTGGAAGCCGCCCGGGGCCGTGGTGCTATCGAGTAACTTGGTGGTCGTTCCCAGATAGCTAGTCCGGTAGATGGCCGGCTCGTTGGTCGCGACATAGAAGTTGTGGAACTCGTCCGCGACTACAGTGGTCAACAGGGTGGCTGCTGCGCCGTAGGTGTAGTTCGTCAGGTTGCCGTTATAGTCATAGACGGTTACCTGGTTGCCGCCGCCGTCGTAAACGGATCCGGAGTTGTCGATGGCGAATGGGCCGGCTGTTCCGGCGCTGAAGAAGGATCCGGTAATCGCCCCTCCAAAAGCTTTATAGATATTGGTATTGTTGCCGCCCGGTTTTACGGCAAAGTTACCTTGTCCGTCGAGCGCGAAGTCGTTTACCGGTCCGAACAGCGGGCCCAGCGCGATTGCCTGCGAGGTCGCGCCGTTGGTTGCGATCTTCTGGATGATGGGGTTGGAGGTGTTGGTCTGGTCCAGCACGTACACGTTGCCGGCGCTATCGGAACGCGCTACGGAACCCTTCCACGAACTGGCGGCGGTGGTCTTGCTGCCAGTCAGCAGGATCGACTGAGGGCCGGCGCCCGTGCCAAACAGGGGGATGGTCAAGGTATGCCCGATTCCATCGAGCACGGTCAGCGTGCCATCGCGCTGCCCCGGATAGGCGGGTGTGAAGTTTACGTTGAAGGAGCACAGGTTTGCCGCGACCGTGCAGGTATTTCCGGTAGGCAGGCTCCATTCCGAATTTCCTGCCAGATCGGTGACGGCCAGCGTGCTTACGGAGTTCCCCGCAGGTACACGCAGGGTCACGGCCACAGCCGAGGTGGAGCCCACGCTGGTGAGCCCGGCGTCAAATTGTCCCGAGGGAGACGATTTGAAAACCTTGTGATTACCGCCGCTCACCAGATAAGTGTTGTAGTCCGAAGTGGTGAAGACGGCTGAGAGTCCGCTCAATGCCGGATTGGAAATCAGCACCGTCGAATTCACGGCAGAGTAAATCGTCACCTGGTTTGTCGCGCTGTCGGCCGCGAAGATGTTGTTGCCGAGCCCGACTGCCATCGCCGATGCAGGGCTGGGCAAGGTGGCGAACAGGACCGGTGTGCCTGTCAGGTTGGGCAGCTTGTTGATGATGTTGTTGGGGCCGCTTGTTCCGGCGACGTAGAGGGCATCGTTAGAGTCGATAGCAATTGTGCCGCTCGGGAACAGGCCCAGTGCCGCGAACCCGACCTGCGTTGCTCCCGTGTCTGCCGGACCGCGCACCCACAGGCTGCTTATCGCAGGATTCGAGATGTAGATCTTGCCTGCGGAGGATACCGCGACTCCCAGTGCCTGCGTTGCGCCTGAGAACAGATAGGGTGTCTGCTGCGCGGGTGAATTGTACTTGATGACGCTGATGTTATTGACGCCGCCATTGCTCACAACGTAAATGTTGCCGGCCTGGTCCATCGTCATTGCGCCGGGCGAAGTGAGGCCCACGATCGGCAGGGTGGTCTGGTTCCCCATCGGATCGATCTTGTAAACGGCGTTGTTGGCTGTGTCGCTGACGTATACGTTGCCTTTGGCGTCGGCAACCACACCGGCCGGTTGCGTGAACGTACCGGGTATCTGGTGCAGGGAGCCCAAGGAAGAGACAGAGATCACCGGCGCCCCCGCGCCGGTCAAGGCGATATTGGTGGTATGGGAAGCCGCCGCAGTCCACTGCACCGGGATGGTCTCGTTGTCGGCGCCTGCCGCGACTGGTGCAAAGGTCACCGAGACGGTGCAACTGGCGGCCGGAGCGAGCGAAGCGCCGCAGTTGCTGGTATCCACCGTGAAGTGCGCCGGCAGGGCTGTGAACTGGATGCCGGTCACCGTCAGGTTGCCGATGTTGGAGATCTTGAAGGTCTGTGCGGCCGAGGAGGTGCTGACGGTCTGGTTGGCGAAAGTCAACTGTGTGGCGCTGAACGACAGATACCCGCCGGCGGGGATTCCGGTGCCGGTCAGGGTGGTGGTGTGCGGGCTGGACGCGCTGTTATCGGTCACCACAAGGTTGGCGGTCAGCGTCCCGCTGGTCTGCGGATTGAACGTGACCGTGATGAAGCAGCCCGAGGTATAAGGCTGGAGAATTCCGCCGGAGGTGCAGGTATTGGTCTGGCTGAAGCTACCGGGGTTGGCGCCGGTGATGGAGACCGTGCCAATGGTCATCGCCGCGCTGCCCGAATTCCATAGCGTAACCTGCTGGCTGGTTGCGTTGACCCCGATGGAAGTGGTGGGGAACGTGAGCGCCGCGGGCGCCATGGAACCGTTGGGAACGGCCTGTGTGATGGACATGGAGAGCGGGAAGGAGGTGCCAGGGTTGTAGTTGCTGTCGCCAGAGTAGACCGCATAGACTGCGTCCGTGCCCGCGGGCAGGGTGTAGGTATCGAGCGACGCCCTTCCGGACTGATAGCCGCCGGTGGTGCCGCTGACGATGGCGGCGGAACCGAGCGAAATCCCGTTGTTGACAAAGAACTGAACGCTGCCGGTGAGCGCAGGCGTGGTCTGCTGGGAGAGGATGGTGGCGGTCAAATTCACACGGGTGCCGGTAAATACATTGTTGGTGTGGTCGGCGGAAACACTGCCCGTGGTGGCATAGCCCTGAATGCTAACCGTCGACGGAGGGGAGGTGGATGAGGCGTTGTTGGCATCGCCGGAATAGATTGCGGTGATATTGTCGGTGCCTGGCAACAGTGCGGTGGTATTCAGCGAGACCGATGCGGTGTAACCTCCGGCCACAATTGTCGCGCCGGTCACAGTGACCGGTGATCCCACGGCCACGCCATTCTGATAGAACTGCACGGTTCCACCGGGCGCTACCGTGGTCTGTTGGACCGCTACCACGGCCCGCAGTTGGACGGACGAGTGTGCCGCGGCGGACGTGGGGTTGGATGCCACTGCCACCACAGAAGTGGCCTTGGCGATGGTGATTGCGGCCGAAACCGGAGTGCCGGCATTGAACGTTGTGTCGCCGCCGTAGGAGATGGTGAAGGTGTAGGTGTCCGGTGTCGCGTTCGCGGCGAGCGCCGGTATGGAGACGACGCCGGAGGCGTTATCGCCGCCTGCCGTCAAGGCAAACGAGCCGAGGCTGTAGACCGTGCCGCCCGTGCTCGCTTTGGTGTAGCTGACGACGGCATTTCCTGTGGGAACACCATAACCGTTAGCACCCACGGCCGTCACGTTTAACGTGTAGCTTCCCGCTCCGTAGGCCAGACTGCCGGTGACAACCTGCGCTGCGGAGTTGGTGATCGACGCGCTCAACGTGGTGTTGGTCTTACTGATGATGATGGCAGCCGTGGTGGACGCACCGCGGGCAAACGCGGCATCGCCCGAGTAGATCGCCTTCACCACTTGCGTACCGATGGGGAAGCCGTTGGCCTGGCCGCTGAAGTTTCCGCCGCCATCCAGTTGGAAGGAGCCGCGGCTGCCTGTGTTGTCCACAATGGTGACGATGCCGCCGGGCGTACCGCCCGTGCCGGTGACCTGGCCGGAGACGTTGACCGGGAAACCATAGAACCCGGTGAGCGGAAGCGTCATGGTGACCGTGGAGGGCTTGTAGGAGATGTTGGCCCAGCTGTTGATCAGCGCCGATGCGTTGACCGAGCCGAGGCCGGTAACCATGTCGTAGCCGGTGCCGGCATTGTAGGTGGCGCTGCCTGTGCCGTAACCCGCCTGTCCTGGAACCGCGTTACTGCCGGTTGTAATGTCGTAGAAGATGCAGGAATTGGACGTAGGAGTCAGCGACTGGCTCGAGCCGTTGCAATTGCCCCAGTTCTGGGAGGAGCCCAGCTTGTAGAGAGTGGGATTGAGAAGACCCTGCCTGCCTCCCCATTTCTGCCCCAAAAGCGCGGCAATCCCGGCGAAGGCCGGTCCCGAAGCCGAGGTGCCACTCACATAGTGAAAGCGCGGCGTCGTGGTATTCGAGCAGCTTCCATTTTCACAGATCAGGTAGGAAGCATTAGACCCGCCAGGGAGAGAAACGTCAGGGAAGTTACGGTTGCCGTCACTCGGAATCCCAGGGACTCCCGTCTGCCAAGCCGGTTTGGGGTACACCGGATTTGAGCCGCCTCCGGAACCGGACCAGGCGTCTTCGGGAATATGACCCTTGACCGTGCTGTGCTGAAAGTCGCCGATATTCGGGCCCCACCAGTAGGCCGCATTCAGTCCCGAATTTACATCCGTGCCGCCCACCGAGGTGGTGTAGCGATTTGAGGTGAGCCAATCCCATTGTGTGCCGATGGTGACTCCCGTATACGGGACCGAGCCCCAGTCTCCGCTTCCGACGATGATGCTGATGCCTTGCGCCGCCGCTTGTGCAGCAAGTTGATCGTAGTGAGTGGCGTCGCCGGTATTGTCGGCCCCGCTACGACTCGACCAGCTGATATTGAGGATGTCCGCGAGGTTATTGTCGATGAGGTAACGGATCGCCGTGGTCAAATCCGTTGAGAGAGAGACAACCAGGTCAGCCTGAGGCGCCATCGCGTGGGCCCATTGGATGTCCAGACTGGTCTCCTCGGCAGCGCTGGCTGATCCGCAGTATGTGTCCACAATCGGAGAACAGGATACGCCGGGATCGTGGTCGGCAATGACGTAGCTCAGATGTCCGGAAGGCAGTCCGAAGATCGTATTGAAGTTCGCATAATCGGAGTTGCCGGCATTGCCTGGGGAACCAGTGAAACCTCCGGTCGGCTGGCTCAATTCCGGAATGCCGATGCGAATTCCCGACCCGCTCAGGTTCCCCGGTACATTGAACATGACCCTATAGTCGGCAGGCGTAAGCGCATCCTGAAAGAGACTTGCTATGTAGATCATGGGATCGGCCTGCTGACCGCCCTGCGATCCGGCCTGCGGGTTCCGCCGGCGCGGCGCCTGCTCAGTCCGTCCGGACTGCCGGCGGATCTTCGATTGCGCACGGAAATTATTGATTCCCCTGACGCCGGCCACGACGCCTGAAAACGCGGCGGGCAACTGAATTTCGCTGGAATTGGCGTAGCGCTGCTCGCCGTTTACCAGGTAATGGTGTAATTTCGTCTGAAACGCCGCCTCCACCTGCGCCGCAGTGCCGCTGAAGTCGAGTGTGAGCCGTCCCCGCGAAGGGCCATTTACGGTGAAGCCTTGCGCGCTCAGCCAGGCTGAGGCGGCCTCCAGGTCCTCCCCGGCGGCGCCGAAGTGCGCGCCGAACTCTTCCGGCGTCACCCAGTTGTGGAAGTTGGGCGAGCCGGGGTCCTGCTGCTGCATGATCAGTTCTTCAAGCGCCTGCTTTTGTTCGCCGCTCTGCTGAATCACCAGCTGCATGCCTGAGATTGGTTCGCTGCCTGCCAGCGGCCCCAGGCCGGGCGATGAACTGGTCAACGTGTGCATAGAGCCGCGCACCGTAAAGCGCTGGGAGTTGCTGGGGATGGCGTTGATGCGCGCCTTCGGTGTGGTGAGAATTTCGGGCTTCGGACCTGCTGCGCCGGCTCGCGGCAAGGCCTGCGCCTGCGCGGTAGTCTGCCCAATTCCGGCAGCCAGCGCCAACAGCACCGAGGCCGCGCAAAGCCACGCATTCACTTTGGACTTGCACGAAAACCTGTCCAGCACCGAAATCGAAACGCCAGTTCGCAACATCTTCAACCCCTCCGGGATTATCTGTGAGCCCGCCATTGGACAGGAACCGGCATTCGTTCCTGGTCTCTTACGCAGCCCTTACATGACGATAAGGGTGAGCAGGGGCCGGAACTGTATCATCGGGTGAAGAGATTTTCTTACGAAAGTTTCACGGGTTCCAGTACTGCCGTACGATCATGCAGATTGGTTCCGAGGTATTATTTAAAGCTAAGAAATGTTCGTTTCGACACTTTCGAGCATCGCACCAGGTCATGTGGCCCGGCTCATGCAAGGGCTGCGCACCGGTGACTCAGGCGCCGCCGGTGAATTGGTCGCGCTTTTTTATCCGGAGCTACGCCGGATCGCTTCCGCACGCATGCGCGCGGAACGCTCCAACCATACCTGGGGCCCTACCGTCCTGGTCAACGAACTTTATCTTGAATTGCTCAAGATCGGCCAATTGCGGGATACCGGGCCCGAGGGGGTTGCCGAACGGGAGCAGTTCCTCGCCCTCTGTGCCCATGTGATGAAACGCCTGTTGCTCAACCATGCGCGGAAGTTGCCTAGCCGCATCGGGCGAGGGGAACTGCGAGAGATGGCCGACCCTGATTCGTCGGCCGAGCACGCCCTGGTGGAAGTGGAGAATGCGCTCAACCGGCTCGGTGGCATCTCTCCGCGGCTGCGAACGGTGGTAGAGTTGCGCGTATTCGAGGGGCTGACGCGCGAACAGATCGCTTTGCGGCTGGGCTGCGGTACGGCCACCGTCGCGCGTGACTGGAGCTTCGCCCGGCACTGGCTGGAAGAGTCGTTTGCGAGGATCAATCCGGCGTGAACGACGAACTCTGGCGCACCGCTTACTCCCTGCTGGAGGAGGCGGGCAAACTACCAGCGGTCGAGCGAACCGCCTGGATCGAGCGCACGACCGGCGACCCTACGCTCCGGAAACTCGTTTTCGCCATGTTGGAAGAGAGCGAGGAGCCGTGCGATGCCCCCGCTCCCGAAGTCCAGCTGCCGGTGGAACGCCAACCTGGCAGCCGGATTGGGCGCTTCGAGATCCAGCGCCTGATCGGCAGCGGCGGAACAGGACATGTCTACGCCGCGACGGATGCGGAGTTGGGGCGTACCGTCGCTTTGAAGTTCTTTCATGCCACCTCAGACGGCTCCGCACCGCTGATTGACGCCGTGCTGCCGGAGGCCCAGGCCGTCTCCGCGTTGAATCATCCGAACATCGTTACTCTGTACGAAGTATTGCGCACACCGGCCGATTCGGCCCTGGTGATGGAGCTGGTGGAAGGTGTGCCGCTGCGTAAGCTGGCGTCATCACCCCATTCGGTGGAAGAAGTGGCTTCGTGGGGCTTGCAGGTGGCGCGGGGGCTGGCCGCTGCCCATGCGCGCGGAATTGTCCATCGCGATATCAAGCCAGAGAACCTCATGCTGCGCAGCGACGGGCTGGTGAAGATCCTCGATTTCGGTGCGGCGGCAAAGTTCGATCCCGGTGGCTCTCTGGGGCAGTTGCCAATCGGCACCGTCGGGTATATGTCGCCGGAGCAGTTGCGTAGCGAGCCGCTGACCCCGGCCACGGACATGTTTTCCCTGGGGGTAGTGCTGTGGGAACTGGCCGCCGGCCGCCATCCCTTTTTCGGCGCCACCGCGGGGGTGGTAACGCGGGCCATTGCCAATCAGGAGCCAGGGTACCAGATTCCACAGAGCAGGCGGTCAGGCGCCTTTGAACGGCTGCTGCGCCGCATGCTCGAGAAGAATCCGGCCGCGCGTCCGGATGCGCAGGCCGTGGAGAAACTGCTTTCGGACCTGATCCGCAGCCGGCAGGGGCGCTCCCGGAGGCTCGCGGTTTACGCCGGCGCCATCGTGCTGACGGCAGCGGTTCCGGCGTGGCTTGCGCTGTCCTCTATCTGGCCGCCCACACCGTCTCCGGTAGTTACCAACTTCACAGCGTACGAGGGACTCGAATCCGAACCGGCGTTTTCGCCGGACGGGACGCGGCTGGCCTTCGCCTGGACCGGCGAAACCGGCGGAATCCGCCACGTCTATACGCGTCCTTTGGATGGGGAAAAGTTGTCGCAACTGACCCGGGGCGACGTGGATGACACCGCTCCCGCATGGTCGCCTGACGCCCGATCGATCGCTTTTCTGCGGCGTTCCACCAAGGGTAACGACGCGCTGATCATGGTTGCCGGTTCCGGCGGAGGCGAACCGCGGGCGGTGGCGCGCATCGCCAATCCGCAGGGTTATCCGCGGCCTTTGGCGTGGTGGCCCGACGGCGGGTCGCTATTGGCTCGCGACGCCGTTGCCGGCGGAGTTGGCCTGATGCGGGTAGATCTCGCGACGGGGACTAAGCAACCCGTTACCCAGCCCACCGAAGGCCAGAGTGACGGGCTGCCGGTGCTTGCGCCTGACGGCCGCCGCTTCGCGTTCGTCCGCTACAGAGTAGGAGCCGGATCGGTCTGCCTGCTGGAGCTCTCCGGCGCTGTCGATTGCCGGTATACTTCGAAGGTCAAACAGGGAGATTCGATTAACGGCCTGATCCGCGGCCTGGCGTGGAAGCAGGATGGTACGGCGCTTTACTTTGCGGATAAAGCCGGAATCTGGCGCCTGCCGCTGGGCTGGTTTGCCCGCCCGGCAAAGATTCAGGAGGGCGCGTATGCCGGGCTTGCTGCCGATCCGAAGCGGGCACGCCTCGCTTTCAGCCAGGAGCTTTCCGAAGAGAAGCTTTTCTCGGTGGACCCGGCCACCGGCACGGTGGTGAAGCTTCCCGGGTCAAGCGCTTCTGAACAGGAGGCTGAGTTTTCCCCCGATGGCGAGCACATGTGTTTCCGTTCGAATCGCACCGGGACCTACGAGCTGTGGTCAAGCCGTCTCGACGGTTCGGACCTGCGCCAGGTCACCTCGTTCAAAGGGCACCTGGGCAGCGCCCGCTACTCGCCCGACGGCCGCTGGATCGTTTTCGACGGCTATGGCAGCCCCTCCGACAAGACCAGGGATACCAACATCTATATAGTGCCCGCCGGAGGTGGGCCGGTACGCCGCCTGACGGACGACGTTCTGGAGACCATGGTGCCCGCCTGGTCGCGCGACCAGCGCTGGATCTACTACATGCAGGCGCGCGGCGGCGAGGCCACCACCTGGAAGCTGCCCTTCGCGGGCGGAGCGCCGGTGAAAGTTGCCGACTGGGGTATGTTCGACCTGTGGGAGTCCGAAGACGGAAACTCCCTTTATTACTCGAAGCTCTACGGAAATGCGGGAGTCTACCGGCGGAGGACCGCAGGCGGACCGGAAGAACTGATTCCGGGAACCGGCGCCGTCCATTTCGTTCGCTACTGGCAGCCCGGGCAGCCCGGCATTTTCTTTGCCAGCGGACCCGCACAGGCAAGGCTTATGCTGCTGGACTGGAAGACCGGGGCCGTGCGCGACATCTGTCCGTTGCCCGGCAAATTGCCTCGCGGTCCGCGCGGCATGGCCGTGTCGCGCGACGGGTCGCGGGTGGTTTACATGCGGCAGGAACTGGGCATCGGCGATATCAGTTTCCTGGAGAAACTGGAGTAATCCTAGAAAAAGCAGTTGCACTTCCAGTATGGAGGCGATGTTGTTCCAATGAGGGCAGTTGTTGAAGGAAATGGAGACACCCATTGGGTGAGCGATTGGCCGGGGTGGCGTCGCGTGGGGCAAACCGGGTACGGACAGCCACTTTCCGGCAAAAGACTCCGGAAAGTGGTGTCTGTTGGGATGGGCCGCCGGCCCGCAAAGGTTGATGAAAAACTGCGGACAGGCGAAACCGCCTGTCCCACCTTGTGCAGTCAATCTGGCGATTTGGGACGGAGTTTTTCAACCCAGTCCCCCGGTTTGCAGCATCTCGTATGCTGCAGAAACTCTCGTCAGTTGCCGAGGAACTTGAGATACCGGCCGAACCAGTAGCTCATGAGAAAATCGACCTGCATGAAGGAGCGCACGGTCTTGACCGTTTGCCCGCCTCCCGCCGGTGTGTGATCGCGGCCAAATACATAGCTTCTGTTCAGATCGCTTTTCCATTCGCCTCCCACCAGCGCATGGGCGTGACTCATCCAGTACGGGACCAGTCCGGGTCCAAGCGGATAGAGGCCGCCGTCACGCGTGGAGAGGGAGGGATCCACCGCAATCTTGCTGTCTTTGAGAAGTTGCGAAAGACGGGAGGTCAAGGCAACGAGCGTTGTCTGGCCCTTCAACAGAGCATCGTACATCGGGTCGCGCAGATTGGCCTGGCCATAGAAATCTGTGTAGTAATGCTCTTCTTCGTCCAGCGAGCTGAAGAGGCTGGAGAGCGGGTTGGGGTTGCCGAAGGGCTCGGGGGTGGTGCGGTGCTGGCGTAGAATCGCGGCGGCCTGGCCGGCCGCGGCGTCGCGGCTCATTCCGGTGCTGACGGTAAACTGCTGTTCGTTGGTGATCGATGCCAGCATGGCGTAGATATGCCAGGGGACACGGCTGTCTTCCACGATGGGGCGAACCACCTTGGTGAAGATGTTGCGGTAGTAGGAGAGCAGGTTGGGATCGGTTTCGTACTTGATCAACAGGTATGTGGAGATCACAAAGTACTCGGAGTTGAACGCCTGATAGAAGTATCGGATCGGCGGCTTGACGACAGCACGGAAGCTGGGGTCGAGTACCACCGCCAGCGCGGAGAGCGTGGCCGGGCCGAGGTTTTTTTGATCGATAGTATCCAACAGCTTCTTGTATTGGGTCTTCAACGCGAGCACCTTGGTGGAATTGCCCCGATAGCTCTCCGACAGGTAGATAACCGTCCTCAACCAGGCCAAATTCTGGAGATGCAGCAGGGGATTGATCGCGTCGCCAGCGCCGGTGGTCCAGATCGGGCCGCCGTTCAGGCTGCGGAGTTCCAGCCCATTGCGAACATAGTAATTCCCGAATCTCTCGGCTGCGTCGACGATGCGCCCGCGCCATGGGCCGGTGTCGCCCAACTTGGTGAGGACGTCGTAGGCGGCGGTAAGTCCCAGCAGGGTCGCAAAGGTGTCGTCGCCGCTGCCGCGCTCTTCAAACGAAAACCATTGAATCCCCTCAAAGCCTAGCAGGTGGCCTTGAAAACGATGGTTCGGATCATAACCATCGCCAGGCGAAGTGTTGAAGAGATCGTCGTCTTTGAGGATGGCTGGCGGTTCGATGACGGTCTGCCGCCCCGAACCGGTGACATGGAAAGCGGCATAACCGCGTACCGGCAAACCGTCGCTCGAAAGCAAGCCGTTGGCATCAGAGCCTACTTGGATGTGGTTGGCGCCGCTACGATCGTAGATCCTGCCGCAAACGGGAGCGGAATCGGCCGGATAGAGATTGAAGAGGCTGTTGCAATCCTGGGAGCTGGTGAGCATCATGATGTTGTAGATGCCGGTGAGGGATTCCGCCAGGTTATCCACCATCTGTTGTTTCACCGCTGCCGTAACTAGAGTGCTACCTGACATGACGGCCCCATATTGGTAGGCCCGCGCCGCGAGCAGTTTGCCCGAGTGGGCGCCTGCATTCGCCATAGTATGGAAGCCTTCGCAGGTGCTAACGGCATTCACGCCTGGTGTGCCATTGAGGTTGTGCGCGATTTCCACGCATTGCAGAACGATCTTGTCGTTCATGTGTTTTTGCGCGGTCCAATCCCGATAAGTACTTTCCTTGGCCGCCAGCGCGGCCAGGCCAGCGGTGGAACGGGCGGCAACAGGATCGTAGCCGGTATCGATTGGCGGCTGGGGATTGGCAGGCGACCGGAAGTCGTGTAGCGAGCTTAAAGGCACATTGAATGCGTTCGAAAACAAAGACCCCGCGCAGATCGAGTCGGTGATCAATTCCAGGTCATTTTCGGGGCCACCGAATGCCGAAGGCGCTCCAGGGAAGATGCCCGCGCTCTGGCAGAGGCAGCCGATAGTCTTCGGCCAGGACGGCGATTCTGCGCGCAGCTTGTAGCGCAACAGCGCCATGGACGGGACGTTCTCATTGATTGGAGTCCGGATGACCGTTACCAGGGTGTCATTGGCAAGTGCACGCAGGGATGTGGCGAGCAGTTGCCCGCTCTGCGGAGCGCCGGCAAGAGCGAGGTCATACGCATTGATCAGGCCCAGGTAGGCGGATTGCACCGCAATGCGGTCATTCGTCTCTGCCGTGACGAGCGTGGAGAAGCCGCTATCGACGTAGCCTTGCAACCGGTTCACCAGGTCCTGGCCGCTGACAGGCGGATTGTTGAGGTCATTCTGAATGGAAGCGATAGCTGCCTGGATGTTGGCGGAGGGATTCATGGAATCCACGGCATGCTTTGGCGCCGCAATGGCCCGCACCATGTCTGCCTGCGCGGCCTGGACCGCGATGTCGATGGAGTCGTCTAAATCGGCCCGGACGCTGTCGGTGTCGGAGAGCCAGCCGGCAATCCAATCATTGGCGTCGCCGTAGGCGTCTTTCACCACCTGGGAGAGCGGGGCGCTCAGACATTTTTCCGTGGAGTTCAACTGTTTCGAGATGTTCCCGGGCAGGGGCCGCCGCAGGGCCAGGAGTTCGTCAACGCCTGCCACCACCTGGGCTTGTACCTGTTGGCGGGCCGTGCCGACGGCCGCGGTGATTGCAGTATTCGCCGCATCGGCGTGCGTCCGTACGCTGGCCGCAGCCGTCGTAACCTGCGAGTTGATTCGGGTGGTTGCCGCGGCGGAGTCCGTCGTGAGCCGGTCCTTGGCCTTGGTTGAAAGCGACGTTATCTTGTCATCAATGGCCTGACAGGCGGAGAGACAGGTGTTCCGGGGATCGCAGAAGCTGCCGACGCAGGGCGGGCAGAGGTTGCGGCAAACATCGTCTCCGTGGCAAGGCACGGCAACGAGGGCCAGCAGGAGAAGGCTCGCCATGTCGCGGGACAGGCGAAGACTAGAAGAGTTCAGGATCGACCACTCGGTATACATATCGAAACCTCTCGTTCCTGTATTCTACTGATATTTAATTTTTTTACAAGCTATATTGTTTGCCATTGCAAAATGCCCTATTGAAGATGCTTCCTTATTGGGGACGCAACAAGCTAAGTCCCCGGCGAGGTCTTTACTGCTTTCGCGTTGGTCCTGGAATTGCACTATGATCGGATCAAGTAACTGCCATGAAGACTCTTGCCCTCTCCTTACTACTGGCCCTTGCGGCCAATGCCCAGGACCGTTTTGTCCAGGCTGCCCAGGCTTTCGCCGATGACGCGTTGAAATACGGCCGCGATTCGTACGGGCCCAAGCACACGCCGCTGTTTGTCGACGGCATCAACCTCACCACGCATGAGCCGGTGAAGTGGAAGTCGGCGAATGGCCACGAGTGGGTGCTGTCAGACCTCGGCAACCAGCAGAACTTCTTCCGCATGCTGGTGGGGCTTTCGGCGCTGACCGGCGATCCGAAGTACAAGCAGGCCGCGGTGGATGCGACGCGCTATGCGTTTGCCAACCTCATTGAGGACGGCTTTATCGCGTGGGGCGGGCATATGGCCTACAACGCCTCCGACGATGTCACGGTGTTTGCAGAAGACAAGAGCAAGGTCCATGAACTGAAGAACAATTTCCCGTACTACGAGCTGATGTGGGAGCTGGATCCGAAGGGTACCAAGACGCTGATCGAGACGATGTGGAACGGCCATATTCTCGACTGGGGGAACCTCGATTTCAACCGTCACGGCGTGCCGAAGAAGCCGGGCCTGTTGTGGAAGAACGAGTACAAGGGGTCGCCGGTGTTCTTCTGGGGGAAGGGACTCACCTTTATTAATGCAGGCAGCGATTTGATCTATGCGGCGGCGATGCTGAGCAAGTTCACGGGCGATCCGGAGCCGATGGTGTGGGCCAAACGGCTCGCGCACCGCTATGTGGAGACGCGCAATCCGAAGACCGGCATCGGTGGGTATCAGTTCAGCCAGATGGCCAGCGCGTGGTGCGACGATGTGGGCAAGATCCGCGGCGACCGGGCGGAGTATTTCTTTGGCGAAGATTTCAAGGGTCACCAGGTGGTGGAAGGAACGCTGTTTCCGACCTACGGCACAACGCCCGATGTGCGGCCGCGGATTCTGGAGCTGATGCTTGGCGAGTCGCTCGGCGAACCGGGCAAGGAGTTTGTGCAGTGGGCGCGCGAGGAGTTGATGGCGTGGGGTAAGTCGGCCTATCGCGCGAAAGACAATTCGTTTATTCCGATGCTTACCGATGGCACCAGCATGGAAGGGTACGTCGTGAAGAAGGATGGGTACTTCGGGCCGAAGGGGCGGGTGATGAAGGCCGGCAAGGCCGGGGCCATCGATTTCTGGACCTACGCGCTTGGGTACCGGATCACCGGCGACGAGTTTCTGTGGCAGATGACGAAGTCGATCATGGGCGCCAACAATTTCGAGAAGGGCGGCGATCCGAATGCGCTGCTGGGCTACCTGGAGTTATACCGGAAGACCAAGGATGGCGCGTATTTGAAGGCGGCGGAGAAGGTGGGCGATAACATTCTGGCGGCAAATCGGTTTCGCAAAGGCTGGGTGAAGTTCGATCGCGTGGAGCCGCTGGCGCTGCTGCAACTGGCCGCGACGATGCAGGGGCGGGCGCAGGTTGTGCCTGCTTATAACGGCGGGTCGGGGTTCTTTTCGGCTACTTATGGCGACCTGGGGAACAAGTACGACGATTTCCTGTACCGGTAGCTCTACGGCTTCTCAAACCCTTCGAGCATCCACAGGCCTGATTTGGTGCTGTAAGCCGGGTAAAGAATGCTCCCGCCATCGGGGCTCAGGCTGAAGCGGATGCCGGGGACCAGATAGCTGCGCGGGGCGAATTCGCTACCCACGTCTCCAATGGTCTTGATCTGACCGGTGGCGATGCTCAACGAAAATAGATACTGGTGTTCGCCCTCGGCGCGGATACCGTAGAGCGTTTTGCCGTCCTTGGAGAAGGTCAGGTGTTGCGTATTGATCCTGCCCAGGTCGCGCTTTTCCTTGCCGTCTGGTGAAATGAGAGCCCAGGTTTCCGCCGCGTTGGAATAGACGATCCAATCGCCGGCCGGCGACCAGTCAGGCAGAACCGACCTTGCTACGTCCCGGACAAGCTCGACCGGCGTAGCCTGGCCGCTGCTTTTCGCGATCATGAGCGAAAGGATTCCGTCTTTCAATCGCTGATACAGGATGCGTGCACCGTCAGGCGACCACGCGGCCATCGTCTCAGGTGCGGAATCATCGGTGAGGCGCACCGGAGTTCCGCCGGCGACAGCGGCGATCCAGACCGAGGCTTCGCCTTTGGCGGGAAGCAATCGTACGGCTAGCCTGCCGCCATCCGGGGAGAGCGCGGGGTTCATCAATCGGCTGCCGGTTCCAGGAGGGAAGGCGGACTGCGTCAATACTGGACGTTCGGCGCCATCGTTTTCATGCAGCCAGATCTCGGCTTCTCCGTGCGAGGTAGTCTCGTAAACGAAGCGTTCGCCTTTCGCGGCCCAGTTCGGCATACCCGTCTGCCTTTGCGAGCGAATCCACGTGCGTATGGAAGCGTCCTTCAGCGATGCGGACACAATCCGGTAATCCATGGCGGACTCCCTGAACAAGATTCTCTGGCCATCGGGCGATACAACAGGAATCGACTCGTTGACCAATCCGCCCGAAATCAGTTTGCGGCCTTCGCCCGCAGTGTCAAGCGTCCAGAGAAGCTGATTAACACTAGATCCGCCGCCGGAATCAGCCGCAATGTGCCGGCTATCGGGAAACCAGGAAAAACTCGTGCTCGGGCCCAGATTCCCTTGCAGGATTCTTTTCGGCGTCCCCGTGCCAGGGGGGAAGGGCAAAAGCCAGGCTTGATTTTCGCCGCCAGTGGTCAGGAAATAGATGATCTTCTTGCCATCCGGCGAGAGACCGAAGGAGGGGCGATTGGAAGTTTGCCTGGTCTCAAATGGAGCGGGCGAGTAACGCTTCCAGGGGCTTCCCACCGGAGAAGAGATCGAAAGCGAGATCATTCCATCGGATTCTGTGCGGAGCGCCACCAGAACCTTCCCGTCGGGGGAGACCCGCGCCAGCACTGTCGAAAATCTGATGATCACGTCGAGCGGCATCAGCAACTCGGGCTCTCCTCCGGTGACCGAGAGCGAGAATAGGGCTTGCGGCGGCTGGCCGCCAGCCGGGTTCGCGGCCACTAAGAAGATGCGCTTTCCGTCGGGAGCCCAACCAAGAGGCTGCGCTCCGCCGGGTACGCTGGTGAGCCGTGTGGAGATGGGCGAGTTCAGGTAGCGGACGAAAACCTGCCGTTTGCCTTCGAACAGTGCGGAGTAGGTGAAGGCCTTGCCATCGGGTGACCATGCGGCATTGCCAGGGCTTTCGAGCGAGATCTCGATCGGGGTGTAGCGGTCGTTAGCGGGGTTATGGGGCTTGGGCGCGAAGAATAGCGTAGCAGTTACGCCAGCCGCGCCGAATAATGTGGCTATGAGTGCGAAGGCAATCCAGTTGCGCCGGGGACGTTGGGGGGCGGCGAGCTTAGCCGCGGGAATCGCCGTGGCCGAGACCGATTCCGAAAGGCGCTCGCGCACCTTGCGAAGCTCGCGGTAGAGATCGCGTGTGGAATCGTAGCGGTCCGCCGGTTCCTTCGCAAGCAGTTGCTCGACAATCCAGCGGAACGGCGCAGGCACACTCGCCGGCAGCGGTTCGGCGTCTTCGCGGATGATGGCGGTCATGGTTTCAGCCCCGCTGCCGCGTTGAAAGGCCCGCTTGCCGGCTGCCATTTCGTAGAGGACCAGGCCGAGGGAAAACTGATCGGACTGCGGCGTGAGATCCGCCTGGCCGCGCGCCTGCTCCGGACTCATGTAGGCGATGGTGCCCAGCGTGGTGCCCGCATCGGTAAGATTGACCGCGACCGATTGAGTCATCTCCTCCGAGGCGACTGCGCTTTTCGCCAACCCGAAATCGAGAATCTTAACGCGCCCGTCGCGAGTAACAAGAATGTTATCGGGCTTCAGATCGCGATGGACAATCCCAGCGGCATGCGCGGCGGCCAGTCCGTCGGCGATCTGCACGGCGATATCAAGCAACTTGCGCGGAGTATCGGGCGGCGCGATGGGCGCGCCCTCCACAAACTCCATCACCAGATAATTCGGGCCGACGTCGTAAAGCTGGCAGACGTTGGGATGATTCAGCGCGGCGATGGAACGCGCCTCGCGTTCGAAGCGTTCGGTAAATTCGGCCTGCGAAACCTTGATGGCGACCACTCGATCCAACCGTGGATCGCGCGCCTTGTACACTTCGCCCATGCCGCCTTTGCCGAGCAGCGAGAGGATTTCGTAAGGCCCGAGTTTGTCACCGGTCGATAGCGCCATGTCGAGGTATTATACTATGCCACTTAGTAATGTCATGGTGCTTGCCGAGGACTTTGGGGGCAGTGTCAGACACCCTTTGCGCGTTGTCGTGGGGCAGTGCCGATGGCGGGAATGTTTTGTATGATGTTGTCAGAATGGAAAACCAATCGCTCCTCACCCGCCGCATGCTGCTGGCCCAGACCGCCGCGGCGCAGATCGCTTTGCGCGGGGCCAACGACAAAATCCGCGTGGCCAATGTCGGCTGCGGACGGCGCGGCCTGCTGAAGGAACTGATCCAGGTTAAGGATGCTACCAATATCGAGGTCGCGGCCGTCTGCGACACGTGGCGGCAACGGCGCGAAAAGGCAGCCGCCGACGTGAAGGAGTTCACCGGCAAGGCGCCTGACCAGGTCACCCATTTCGCCGATGTGCTTGCGCGCAAGGACATTGACGCGGTGGTGATCGGCACGCCGGACCATCTCCATTCCACCATGCTCATTGAGGCCATCAAAGCGGGCAAAGATGTGTACGTGGAAAAGCCGCTGGCGATGAACATGAAGGAACTGCTGCTGGCCTATGACACGGTGAAGAAGTCAGACCGCGTGGTGCAGGTGGGTACGCAGATGCGCAGCTATCCGCAATCGGCGGGTGCGCGGCAGATCCTCACCTCGGGCGGCATCGGCAAGATCCTTAAAGTGGAGCAGGTGCGCAACGGCTACAGCCCGTACTGGATGAGCTACGGCTCGAAAGAGTTCGCGGGCATGGAGATGCAGGAGTCCGATGTGGACTGGAAGGGCTTCCTCGGCAACCGCAAGGACCGTCCGTTCGATCCGGAGATATACAAGGGCTGGTACGGCTTCCGCGACTTTTCGCGCGGGCCGCACACGAATCTGATGGTGCACTTTATCGATATGGTACACTTCGCCACCGATGTGAAATTTCCGAAAAAGGTAACGGCATTGGGCGGCACTTATCGATGGAAAGAAAAATTCGACGCGCCGGATTCCGTGGAGGTCGCGTTCGAATATGCCGAAGGATTCATGGTGCGTTATTGCACGATGTTCGGCAACGGCGCCGGTAATCTGGCGAAGTGGTACGGCACGCGCGGCACGCTGGACGCCAAGAACCTGGGGGCGAAGGCGCGCTGGACGATCTCCGGCGAAGGGTCGGGCGAGCCCGATAAGCTCAAGGCCGAAGCGCAGGTGCCCGAAAATGAACCGGTACATCACATGCAGAATTTCCTGGATTGCGTGCGCACGCGCAAGGAACCGATCGCGCCAATTGATGCCGGTTATGGCCACTCTATCGCAGTTATCATGGGCGACGAAGCCATGGTGACGGGCCGCCGCATGATTTACGATCACGCAAAACGCGCGATCCATGCCGGCTAAATATGGTCCGTGTTGGCGTCCAGTTTTTGAAAAAAGGGGAGACGATAGCGGGTACTTCGATTTGAATGCAGACTAAGGGGTGTGTTACTCTATTGGAAAATGCAGCCAATGACCAGGAAAGTCTCCACGCTGTCCGCCGTTTTCCTTTTCGTTTCCAGCCTTGCCTGGACACAAACCACCGTTCCTTACGTCATCACCAATGTCGCGGGATCCTACCCATTGGGAGACGGCGGGCCTTCCGCCGCGGCGATGCTCGAATTTCCGAGCGCCATAGCGATTGACAAAGACGGCTCCGTCTTCATTGCCGATACCGCAAATAAACGTATCCGGAAAATCACTCCGGCCGGCATCATCAGCACGTTCGCAGCGGTAAAAGCGGTCGATATTAAGTTCGATGCGCAGGGGAATCTCTACGCCGTTGACGGCAGGAACGCGGTCGTCGTCATTGCCAAGGACGGAACGGTGAAGCCCTTCGCGGGCGGACTGAGCGGCTTCGGCGGAGATGGCGGGGCTGCCAACGCGGCTCGACTTTCTGGGCCGCAAGGCATCGCGATCGATGCGGCGGGAAACGTTTATATCTCCGACACCGGCAATAGCCGCATCCGCAAAGTGACAACGGATGGCATGATCAAGACGATCGCCGGAAATGGCACGCAGAATTATACCGGTGACGGCGGCCAAGCCACGGCGGCGACGCTGTATCTGCCCGCAGGCATCGCTTCGGATGGGCCCGGAAACCTGTACATTGCCGACCAGTACAACGGAGTTGTGCGGAAGATCTCGACCAACGGCACCATTTCGACATTTGCCGGCTCCGGCTATGTTGGCAACGATGGCAATGGCGGACCGGCGACGCAGGCCAGTTTCTTCATCATTACGGGCATGGCGGTGGACGGCAGTGGCAACGTGTACATTACCGATACCTTTTTCGGCACCGTGCGCATGGTGAATCCGGCCGGCATCATCCGCCTGATTGCGGGCAACGGGACTTATGGAGCCAACGGCGACGGGGGTCCCGGTCCTACCGCGCAGCTGGCCACTCCCACGGGCGTTGCGATCGATGCCTCGAACAATGTCTACATCGCCGATACGGATAACCATCGCATCCGCAAAATCACTGCAACCACCAACAACATCTCGACCATTGCCGGGGCCTCGCATTTCGCCGGAGATGGCGGACTGGCGACGAGCGCCATCATGCATAATCCTACCGGGATTCTAGTGGATGCGTCCGGCAATATCCTGGTCTCCGACACCAATAACCATCGCATCCGCAAGATCACTCCGGCCGGCATTATTTCGACGATCGCCGGCACTGGCGAGCGCGGGAAAACGGGCGATTCGGGTCCGGCGGTTTCGGCGACGATGCGCTACCCGACTTACATGGCGCAGGATTCGGCGGGCAATGTGTACTTCGCCGATAGCGGCAATCTGAAGGTTCGCAAGATTAGCACGGCCGGAATCATCAGCATCTTCGCCGGCACCGGGGGCCAGGGCTTCGCGGGCGATGGCGGCCCGGCCCCCAGCGCGCAGCTCGCTTCGATCGATGGCCTGGCGGTGGATCAGCAGGGCAACGTTTATATCTCGGACGGCCAGAACAACCGCATCCGGAAGGTGAACGCTGCCGGGAACATCTCCACGATAGCGGGCACCAATGCAGCAGGCTTCAGCGGGGATGGCGGGTTGGCGACGGCAGCGAAGCTCTCTTACCCTGGAACCATTGTGTTCGGGTCCGATGGCAGTCTGTATGTTGCCGACCGATTGAACAACCGCATTCGCAGAATCACAGCGGCGGGCTTGATTTCGACCTTCGCCGGCACCGGCGTCGATGACTATAAAGGCGACGGCGGACCGGCCAACGCCGCGGCCATGGGTTTTCCGGACGCGCTGGGCTTTGACAGCCAGGGTAATCTGTTTTTCGCGCAGCAGTTATACGGGGTGGTCCGCATGATTTCGCCGGGCGGCACTATCAGCACGGTTGCGGGAAATATGAAGGACGGCTATTCGGGCGATGGCGGGCCGGCGACGGCTGCTGCGGTCTCTTTCCCCACGACGATCATTGCGAGCAGCGTGGCGGGCGAAGTATTGGTGGACGATAGCGGAAATCATCGCATCCGCAAGCTGGCGATCAACACGCCATCGCGGCTCGATATTGTGAGTGGAGATGCCCAGACCGGGACCGCGGGCCGGCCTCTTGCCAACTTGCTTACTGTGAAGTTGACCGGCCGCGCTTCGGTTGCGGTTGCCGGAGTCAGTGTGGCGTTTGCGGTAACCGCGGGGAGCGCGACTTTCGATGGCACATCTCAGGCCGCCAGCACCATCACGACCACGACGGATCTTACAGGGCTCGCGGCTGTGGGGCTGGTACTTGGCAATGCAGCGGGAACGGTCAGCGTGACAGCTACCGTTGCGGGTTTGCCGGCTGTGAAGTTCACCCTTACTTCCAATGCCGCGCCGAATTCGGATACGCCTGTGATTCCAAGCGGTGGCATCGCGGGCGCGGGCGGCAGCGTGCCGGCGGTGAAGACAATCTCTCCGAACGGGCTGATTACGATCTATGGCTCGAATCTGGCTCCGGCAGGTGCGGCGCGGAGTGTGGGCTCCGCCGATTATGTGGGCGGCCGCGTGCCCACCAAGCTGGCCGGAGTCTGTGTGCAGATCGGCGCGCTGCTGGCGCCGGTGTTCCAGGTGTATCCTTCGCAGATCACTGTGCAGGTGCCGGCTGTAACGCCGGGAACCGATGTGGCGATCACGGTGCTGCGCAACTGCGGTGACCCGACTGAGACGAAGAGTGTGGCCCAGACGGTGACGGTGAAGGCGGCGGCTCCGGAGTTCTTCTACTTTGGACTGACGGCTGATGGAAAGAATCCGATTGCGGCGACGAACGCCGTTAGCGGGGTCAGCATTGGCGCGGCATTTACTCCGGCGAAACCGGGGGATTATCTGACGCTGTACGGAACCGGTTTCGGGGTGACTTCGCCTGCTTTCGAGGCCGGGCAGGTGCCGGACGGAATCGGCGCGGCGGCGGGTAAGGTGGTGGTGACGTTCGGCGGACAGACGCTGCCGGATGCGGCGGTTCTTTATGCCGGAGTAACTCCGGGGAGTCCCGGGTTGTATCAGCTGAACATTCAAGTTCCTGGTGATACGGTGGACGGGGATTATCCGGTGACGATTTCGGTTGGCGGGAATCCATCCCCGGCTGGTGGATATATTACGGTGAAGAAGTAGAGGGTTGGACAGGCGCTTTCGCCCACCGCCACATAGGTTTCGCAGTTTCGTAGCGCACGCATTTTGCGTGCCGCCTCGACATTCGTGTCGAGGTCTGGCTTGGTGTTGAAAACA
>Ga0118677_10004092_pt1 | contig 26913 bp, 29 predicted proteins | sample AliMusrvi5mmetaG_FD_86154 | JGI IMG/M metagenome (GOLD analysis project Ga0118677, IMG submission 86154) | reverse complement strand
AACGTCCACACAGTCGCGTCGCGTTTTGCACGCTGTTCTTGGCTGTAAAGTGGCTTACTAATCTTCATTTTTTGGCGTTGCCTTATTGGCTTTGTGTAAACAAAACTTTACGCCAAAATTGCTCTACAAAAACTAGTACTTTCCCTGATATATAGGGATAAATGTAAGTACAAACCCTAAATATTGCAAATTTATTGCTTTAAATCAATCATAAGTGTAATAATTATTTTACATTTAATTGTCATTTAATTGACAGGCATTACCTAAAGGGCTATTTAGTGAATTCATTAGCTAAAAAAGAACTCATCAAAGAAGTAGTCAGCACTCAATTACCAGTCTTAATTGAGGAGATTGAACGCAAAGTAGATGTCTCAGCATCTAGGACCTCCTCTAATCAAAATTGGGTTCAATCGGCCCAAGTCAAGCAAAATCAATATTGCAATACGCTAGATGAAGAGGAAATAAACAAACTTACCAATCTTTTACTAGATAGCAAAGAGGGCTCCTTTGAACTAGCCATCACCGTACTCAAAACCCACGGCGCCTCAATTGATTACATTGTTTTAGTGCTCATTCCAGAAATTGCCAGGAGATTTGGCAAGCAGTGGGACGATGACAGCCTTAGCTTTGCAGATGTATCAATGGGAGTAAATAAACTGGAAAGAGTGATCCATAAGCTTGATTACCTCTTTCAAGCCAATCAACTAGATCGACAACAAAATAAAGCGATTTTTATTTCTGGATTCCCCGGCTCTCAACATAGCTTGGGCACTCTCATTTTTGCCAATTTTCTAACGTTTTCTGGTTGGCAAGTGCATCGCCCTAATCAAGTAAATATTGACTCTATTGTCTATGGAGTGTCTTCAAAAATGCTCCAAGCAATTGCCATTTCGGTATCAACCAATGAGCAGCTAGAGCAGCTTCCAAGCTTGATTGATTTACTCAGACAAAAATCTCAGAACTCCAAAATCATTGTTCTTGTTGGTGGTCCGCTTTATAATAGGGCGCCCGAAGCTTTTAATCATATTCAGGCGGAAGTTAAAGCGTTTAGCCCTGAGGAATCTGTTCAAAAACTTGAGCAACATCTCAGCCAATTAGAAAAATAATACTTAGATAAATAAGCAGAAAATAAAACGTGACCAGAATTTATAATTTAGATACTTCTGAATTAAATAACTTAGATGTAAATTTGGCAGCTGATCTGCTGGCTCTGTCTGTAGATTTAACGCTCATCGTGAATGAGTCTGGCGTCATTGAAAAAGTAGTTGATGGCTCAAAACCGGTAGCAGCGTATACATCCTATCTAATTGGGAAAAAATGGCTTGATACTGTGGCCATTGATAGTCAACCAAAAGTCAATGCCCTGCTCAAGACGCGCGAAGATCAGGATGAGCAAAAGTGGCGCCAAGTGAACCAAGAGATTAATGGAGATACTTCTCTTCCAATTCAATTTAGTACTATATTTTTTCCTAAACAAAATAAATTAGTAGCCATTGGTAAAGATCTGAGCAGTATTTCTATTCTGCAGCAAAAATTAGTTGAATCCCAGCAAGAAATTGAGCGTGATTACGCGAATCTTCATGCTATTCAAAATCGCTACTTACAACTCTTTAATAGCATTGATCAAGCCTATCTAATTGTGGATAGCCAGACTTTAAAGATTATTGAAGTGAATAAATCGGCTGGTTTTTTAGTCGGTGATCTGAAAAAAATTCAAGGCAAGCTTTTTGTCAATTTATTTCCTACTAAAGACCATGAGGCAATACAAAGTTACATTTTGGAATCTAAGGCTGGAATACTGCAATCCTCTTTCCAAACATCCCTCGAAAATTTAAAAGAAAATGTAGAAATTTCGAGCTCGCTATTACGCGAGGGCAATCAAAATGTTTGCCTGGTCTCCATTAAGTCTAAGTCTCAAGCTGCGAATCTCGGCACAGTGAATGAGCAAGCCGCACTGCTCTCACAAGCCATAGAAGACTTCCAGGATGGCTTTATTGTTTGCAGTACTAATGGAGTCATCCTCACAAGCAACAATACATTTGTCTCGATGTCTCAATCAACACAAAAAGAGAGTGTCTTAGGCAAATCTCTTGAGATATGGCTTGGAAGAGCTAGTGTTGATCTCAAAATTATTTTAGGTACCATACGTGAGCATGGATCCATCAAGGACTATGCAAGTACGATCACGGCAGATGATGGCAGCTCACCGGTGGATGTACGAATTTCTGCTATCAGCTTTAACAGCGGCAAACTCTCTTTAGTTGCTATTGGTATTCATCCGATTTCTAAAGGCTTAAATCAACCAGCAGATAAGCCTGATAATCTGGGCAAGAACGCCAAAGAACTGACCCAATTGGTTGGCAAAGTACCGCTCAAGCAAATTGTGACTGAGACTACAGACATTATTGAAAAATTGTGTATTTTGGCTGCCCTAGATCTCACGATGTCCAATAGAGCATCGGCAGCCGAGCTGCTAGGCTTATCAAGACAGGGGCTCTATATCAAAATGAGACGTTTTGGCATTGTGGATAGCAATGCTAGCGATGATATTGACGCCTAAGATCACATGAATGATCAGACAGCAGTATTAGGTTTAATTGATATTGCGTCGAATTCTAGAGGGTGGGGAATTTTAAGATACATCCTTGGTAAATCTCCCTTTCAAAATAGTCCAGGTCTGCAGTTTTGCAAAGTACTAGGCTCTGGATTTAATGGTGGGTTTAGCACTAAACCTAGCCTCACCAAGCAAGGCTTCTTTTGTGTTTTTGATAGCGCAGACAACGCCGCTCGGTTTGAAGAGTCTTCCTCTATTCTTAAGGCATATCACGATCATGCTCATGAATTCTTTTTAGCAAGCGTACAAGCCTACTCTAGTCGAGGCTACTGGTCTGGCTTCTCTTTGTCTTGCACAAATACCAACCCTCCAGTGAATGGCCCTATTGCATCTTTAACAAGAGCATCCATTAGACCAAGCAAGGCAAGGCAATTTTGGGCCAAAGCAAAACCTGCAGAAGATGCAATTGCATTAGCATCAGGAAAAATTTTGACAGCGGGAGTTGGAGAAGCGCCCTACTTGCGTCAAGCAACCTTCACCATATGGGATAACGCTCAATCCCTTGAGCAATATGCCCAGCAAGGTGCTCATCTCTCTGCGATTAAAGCCGCATATGGTCAAGATTACTTCTCTGAATCTATGTTTACGCGATTCAGAGTCATCAAAGCACAAGGAATTTGGCAAGGCAAGCATGTCGAAATCTCCTAAGATTCTGATCGTTGGCGCAGGCATCGGTGGACTTACTGCCGCTCTTGAACTTGCGCATCATGGACTAGATGTCACCGTATTAGAAAAAAGTCAGCGCCTAGGGGGCAAGATACGTCAAGTCATTGTCGATAATGCGCTGATTGATTCTGGTCCAACTGTTTTTACAATGCGCTGGATATTTGAAAAGCTGTTTGCTGATTGCGATGAAAACTTTGCTACAGAGTTTGAGCTTGAAGCCTTAGATATTCTTGCACGCCATAGCTGGGGTGATCCGCCACTAGACTTATACGCAGATACTCAGAAAAGTGCCGATGCTATTGGTCAATTTAGTGGCGCCAAGCAAGCTCAATTATTTTTAGAGTTTTGCAGAACTGCTAAAAAAGTATATAGCGCATTAAAAGGTCCGTTTATCGAATCCCCTCGCCCAAATATGATGGGTATGATGTCCGCCTTAGGTCTACAAAAGAGTAAAGTGCTTTGGGATATTGGACCATTTAGCAGTCTCTGGTCTTCTCTTGAAAGCTATTTTCCAGATCCACGCTTACATCAATTGTTTGGTCGCTATGCAACCTACTGTGGATCATCTCCGTACCTAGCACCAGCCACACTCATGTTAATTACTGAAGTAGAAATGGAAGGTGTGTGGTCAATTAAAGGGGGTATGGCTAAAATCCCCGAAGTGATTTCACGCTTGGCGCAAAAAAAGGGTTGTCAGTTTCAATATGGAGCCGAAGTTCAATCTCTCCAATTTACTGGGGCTAAGGTTAGCGGCGTTCAGCTGAGCTCCGGTGAGGTAATTGAATGTGATTACCTGATATTTAATGGCGATATCAATGCTTTACAAAGGGGCTTGCTTGGCAAACAGGCAAATATAGCTATTCCAAAAAACCTTAAACAAACAGATTCTCTTTCTGCGTTGACCTGGTCGATGCGGGTTAAAGCTACTGGCTTCCCATTGGTAAGACATAATGTTTTTTTTAATCAACCGTATAAAAGCGAATTCACAGATATATTTGAGAAGAAAAAATTACCGAGCAATCCTACTGTCTATATTTGTGCTCAAGACAGAAAGGATCTAGCAAATAACAATAATGACTATGAAAGACTTTTTTGCCTAGTCAACGCACCTGCTTACGGTGATAATCAATCTCATGATGATGAGGAAATAGAACGATGCGAACAAAAAGCGTTTTCACTCATGCGCCAGTATGGCCTTCAACTACAGGATGCGCAGATAACGCGGACATCCCCTCACGAATTCACCAAACTATTTCCGGGACGCGGTGGAGCTCTGTATGGTCAAGCTACCCACGGCTGGATGAGCTCCTTTCAGCGCCTAGGCTCTCAGTCGCAAATTCAGAATCTTCTGCTAGCGGGAGGCAGCACTCATCCGGGGCCGGGAGTTCCTATGGCAGCAATGTCAGGACGATTGGCGGCCGCCACCCTGATGGCACACCTCGGTTTGACCAAGCAGTAGATCCCGGTAACTATCTCTGGTGGTATGTCGACGGCATCAGTGATGATGGACTGTATGGATTTAGCATCATTGCATTTGTCGGCAGTGTTTTCTCACCCTATTACGCTTGGGCTAATAAAAGAAAGTTGGCGCCTGCAGATGACTACTGTGCAATCAATGTAGCTCTCTATACCCCCAGAAAAAAATACTGGACGATGACAGAGCGAGGCCAAAATGCCATTGAGAGAACTGCGCATCAGTTTACTGTCGGCCCAAGTCATCTGCGTTGGGAAAATGGCTTACTCACAATTCAGATTGACGAGCGAGTCCCATTGCTGGGTAATAAAGTTCAGGGGGGTATTAAAATATTTACTGAGCAACTCTTCAATCAAGTTATAGGGCTTGATGATCTTGGAAAACATCGCTGGGGACCCATCGCACCCTCGGCAAGAGTAGAGGTTGGTTTTACAAACCCTTCACTTCAGTGGCAAGGAAATGCTTATTTTGACTCTAATGAAGGTGATGAAGCGATCAGCAAGCCTTTTAGTGAATGGGATTGGTCAAGAGCACACCTCAAAGATGGCAGTACTGCAGTCATTTACGACGTCAGACAAAAGAACGGCAATGAGCGAATCATTGCCAGCAAATTTAATACGGATGGCACCGTAGAATCATTTGTAGCACCAGAAAGAGTTTTACTTCGTAAAACTGGCTGGGGAATACAGCGCAACATGCGCTCTGAAAGCCATGGGGATACTAGCGTTGCCCTATTAAGCACTTTTGAAGATACGCCTTTTTATGCGCGCTCGATGCTCAAATCGCGCCTGCTTGGTGAAGAGGTGATTTCAATGCATGAGACCCTGAATGTGAAACGCTTAGAGTCCAACATCGTGCAGTTTATGCTGCCTTGGAGAATGCCCAGAAATCCAACCCGGATGTTCTAAAGTAAAAGTGTCAAACTTTTCTTAATGTTGCGCTAGAGAATTGAAAGACTGTACTTTTCTGTGCTCAATCTTTTCTATTAAGCCGACTACCCAGATCAATCTATCCTCTACCGAGCCGGTGTAATGCGCATAAGGAGCCTCAGGCTCGACGGCATCGACTAAAAACTGAATAGACGGAATTTTAGTGAGGCCATGATTTAATTTACTACTGTAAATCGTCGATTGCAGAGACTTCAGCAAGAGTAATATCTTTTTCTTCTTAGAAACCACCGCTCTATGACTAATGCTATCTAAACCTTGTCGCTCGATTTGCCGACTAATTTCAGAATAGATAAGACCCGCAGCAGCAATTGCAGAACGGCAATTGCGAGGTAAACCTACAATGCCATAGGAAGCACGCTCATACATTTCATCTGCATGCGTTATCAGCCTCTGAATTACCCTAGATATGGCATCATTGAAAACAGGTTTTTCTAACCAATCATCAGGATCAATACCCTCCGCTACTAACCAGTCTCTTGGTAAATATAAGCGCTTATTTCTAGCATCCTCACCAACATCCCTGGCGATATTGGTGAGCTGCATAGCTAAACCCAGCTCGCACGCACGCTCTAATACACTGCGGTCACGAACACCCATAATCAGAGTCATCATGGCGCCTACTGTCGAGGCTACTCTCGCAGAGTAGTCACATAACTCATCAATGGTTTGATATTGCCTGCCATTGCGGTCCCATCTAAAACCTTCTACCAAAGCCTCTAAGATCTCCCGCGGAATTAAAAAGCGTTCCACCACAATGGCAATGGCTCTGTCAGCCGGAATATCTACTGGATTTTGCGCATAAATACGATCAAGGCGATATTCAATTTGCTTGATCACATCCTCAGGAGCATGCCGATCATCCACCATATCATCCAATAAGCGGCAAAAAGCGTACAAAGCAATTGCTGAGTCTCGTATCTTGGTCGGTAGTATTTTGGCTGCCGCAAAGAATGATTTGGAGCCATCACGCATGAGATTCTCGCAAGACTCTAGATCAATCTGAAACCCATATTCTGAGGTAATGGCCCTATCAAGCATGATGAACCACCATTTTTGCGGGAGTAATGAGTGAATCTAATGCTTTGGCTGAAGAGAGCACGCCTGGTATGCCAGCGCCTGGATGAGTGCTGGCGCCAACCATATACAGACCTTCAATTTCTTCGCTACGATTATGGGGTCTAAACCAAGCACTCTGCGTTAAGAGAGGCTCAAGACCAAACGCGGCGCCTTTATAAGAAAGCAAGCGATCCTGAAAATCTTGCGGTGTCATCACAAATGATTCCACCAGATTTTCTTCTAACCCAGGTAGGACCGTTTCACTCAGCATCTTTGCAATAGACTGTCTATAGGATTCTGCAATCTCATTCCATTTGGTACCGCTATCTAAGTGCGGTACTGGTGATAAAACATAAAAAGTATCGCAACCACCTGGCGCAAGACTTGGATCGGTAGCTGTTGGACGATGCAAGTAGAGACTGAAGTCTTTGGCTAAATGATGGCGTTTGAAAATATCATCTAATAACTCTTTATAACGCTTGCCTAAAAGCATCATATGATGCGGCACTTGTGGATACTGTTTTTTAGTACCGAAATACCAGACAAAAAGACTCATGGAATACTTTCCATTTTCAATCTTTTTATCAGTCCAAACATTTCGATACTCAGGATCAATCAGATTTTTATAAGTCCAAGCGGTATCTGCATTTGATACTACTTTACTAGCGTACAAAACATCGCCGTTTTCCAATGTGACTCCAGTCACTTTATTGTCAACGATGTTAATTTTCTTCACTGTACTGGCATAACGAATGGAGACGCCTAGACCATCTAATAGCTTTACGAGCCCCTTGATAATTGCACCAGTACCACCCATAGCAGAGTGAACGCCCCATTTGCGCTCTAGGGAATTAATTAGTGCGTAGGCAGAGCTAACTGAAAACGGATTTCCACCAATCAGCAAAGGATGAAAGCTCATGACCTCTCTTAATTGAGGGTTCTTGATAAATTTAGCCACTAGGCTATATAGATTGTTCCAGGCCCGCATCTTAATCAAATTGGGCATCGCTTTGACTAAATCCCCAATGCTGTCAAACGCAACATCGCCTAAATCCTCAAATGCATGCTTGTAACAATTTTCCGCTTCTTCTAAGAAGAGCAAATAACCAGGCAAGTCCTTTGGGCTGAATTTAGCAACTTCTGCTTTCATACTCTCTAAATCGCCGGTGTAATTAAATACACGCCCATCAGAAAAGCGAATTTGATAAAAAGGGTCCATCGCACGAAGATCAACATCGTCTGACATCTTCTTGCCGCACAACTCCCATAATTCCTCTAAAAGAAAGGGGGCAGTGATGATTGTTGGACCTGCGTCGAATGTAAAGCCATTGCGGCGATGAACGTATGCTCTTCCGCCAGCACTACCGAGTCTCTCCAGAATCTGCACATCATAGCCTTTGATGGCTAACCGTATTGCAGCTGCTAGACCCCCAAATCCAGAACCGATAACAATTGCTCGTTCGGGATGTTTGCCACAGCTATAGGCTGCCATGTCCTCAGGGATCTTAAATTGATCGACCTTTTGATCCATTAGGACACCTTTAGTTCAAATCCTTGCCGACCAACTGCATCAACAAGGATTTGGCCATTAGACTATTGGTTATTGGCAACTTGATTACCCTCTTTTGGCTTGCCATTATTAGGAGCAAGGAAGGGGTAATCTTGCAACATGCTCTTACCATAAAGAGGCTTGTTAACACCCTGATGGCAAGTAGCGCAGTTTGCCTTAGCTACATCACCACCCTGACCTTTACGGTGATCAGGGAAAGTAGAGGCCAAAGGTGTCATAAAGTTGGTATTCACATCCTTCAGCATCTGAATGCCATACCATGCTTGCACACGCTGCGGAGTACTTTGCTCCCAACTACTAAAGGCACGACTGTTGTGACAGAAAGTGCAATTTGCTCCAAGCGAGCGAGACATATGGGACATCACACCATAAACATTTTCAGTGCTCTGTAGAGATGCTTTATGTCCCGTTGGTAATGCTGTATCACCAATCACCCTTGCTGGACCTGTATTTGCTACAAAATAACTACTGAACGCATTATTGGGCAAGGAGGCATAGGCACTTCCTACCAATGGATCATTTTGACCATTTTTATTCCCCAACATATTTCCGCCACGTTTTTCAACTGTATTGAACCAAACATTTTGCGGAATATTATTACCACGGTGACAGGTGTAACAAGTCACCCCTGTTGTCTTCACGTGATCACTCCAGTTGACATTAATACTTTGATTCATCTGAATCATTCTTCTGGCCACTGTCTTGGTATAGAGAGAATCGTCAGCAAAATTTGCGACGTTGTGGCAATAGGCACACCCCTGGTTAGGCGCAACCCAGGAAGTCATAGATACCATGAATGCGCCAAACTGCGCAGTACTTAGATTACCCAAGACTTTGACGTTTTTATAAACCGCACTAGCCTTCGAGCCATCAGGCGATGAGGGCATCGGTGGCGGCAATTCATTGAGCTTAGCCAGTTGCTCATTGGTACGAGGATTAATAATTTGATCCATACCAGTTCCACGAAAGCCAGTTTGTTTTGAATCAACAGGTGGACGCTCGCATGCCGTCAAGAATAGCATTGCAAGGATACTCAATGCGAGTGCAAATTTTTGAGTCCAATTTTTCATTTTGCACCCCCTTTGGCTACTGGGGCTGCCGGCGCTTTTAGAGCTGGGTCAGCTACAGTCCCGTAAATCGCTGGATACGCTGGCGCAATGTTATGTTTAACCCCCCATAAATACCAGTTATCCACTACCGTACCAGTGAGCAAAATTCCAATCCCGCCTGTTAAAGGAGTTAATACTGCAAACCACCAGGCCCAACGGTGAATAGATTCCATCGTGGCATTAAAGCCCATGGTCCATCTCCAGAACAAGGCGGCGCGCTCCGAAGCAGTTCCGCGATCCACAATCTGCTCAATTTCTCGTTCACCACCAAAACGACTCACAGCAAGAATCGTGGCGCCGTGCATTGCAAATAAGAGTACTGAGCCGTAGAGGAAAACAATTGAAAGCATATGAAACGGGTTATAAAACAGATTGCCGTAACGAATTGAGAAAGCCGATACCCAATCTAAGTGGGAAAAGATCCCAAAAGGTACGCCCTCACTCCAGCTACCCATTAATACAGGGCGTATTAAACCTAGCACCAAAAACAACCAAATTGCTGATGCAAATGCCCAAGGCACATGAGTGCCCATACCCAGCGCTTGGGCTCTGCGGAAAGTACGTAACCACCACAACATAATGGAGATTGTTGTAAATAAGCCAACAATTAACCACCAACCACCTTCATTCATGGGCGGAAAGGTCAGCCCATATTTAGGTGCTGGCGCATCTAACGATAACCAAAATAGTTTTCTTACAAACTGCAGTGGATTCCAGCCTACCTGGGCCAGCATATTCATACCAATAATGAAAAAAGCGGTCATGCCAAAAATTAAGGATGCAACTCCAAGACGCCCAAGGTACACAGGGCCAAGTTGCGCATTACCAATTCGACCCATGAGATGACTAAAACCAATCGTTTTAGTTCTCTCGCGCATATCGTATGCGTTAATTGGAACGCCATGACTAGCGGGACCGGTCACTTGCGTTTGTGTAAAAAGATTCTGATATTCCATCATGCTCTCCGCATTTTCATTTGAGCTAAAACTACCCCCAGATTGGTAAATTCAACCACCATGTCCACCATTCCGGCCAACCTTTAGTCCAAAATGGACCGCTAATCACAATACAAACAGCACTCCAAAATACTGCTGCTAGGGCTAAAAATAAGCCCAAACGGTGAATGCCTAAGGTGCCAACAGAGTAGCCAACAATATCCCTAAAGAAAGTGTCTTCATGTTCCGGCGTTCTCACGGTATGGCCAGGTTGAGGATTAGTGGAGGACAAAATTAATGCGCCATGAAGTGCGAGTGCTAATGTTGTTGTAAAAAATAATGTCACAGCAATCATGTGTGCAGGGTTGTAATGAAAGTGTAGATACTGATAGCCAGTATTAGAAACCCAATCTAAGTGACTCAGGATTCCGTAAGGGAAACCATAATGCCAAGCGCCCATTAGAACCGGTCTAATGACAACTAATGTGAAGTAAGCAAAAATTGCCATACTAAAAGCAGCTGGTACATGTAGGCCCATACCTAGTTTTCGAGAGATTTCTACTTCTCGCATAGCCCATGATCCAAAGGCTCCTAGCGCACAGATGGTAATGATTTGCCACAAACCACCCTCCATCATTGGCGCTACCCCAAGACCGTATTTCAGATCTGGTGGTGCAATATTGATTTGCCATGGATTGAAGACGCCCGCTTGAGAGGTACCCCAAAAAATCATTGCAGTCCCTAAGAATGCAAAGAAGAGAGTTGTAACCCCAAAAAAACCAACGTAGAACGGGCCTACCCAGAAATCAAAAAGATCTCCACCCACCAGAGTCCCGCCGCGTACGCGGTATTTTTTTTCAAAATTGAGCATGGCCATAAAGCGCTCCTAACATATTGAGAATATTTCTCAAAACAAATTAATCGTACGTAGACGAATACCTATTGCTAGAAATTCGCCTACGATTTGCACATCTAATTACTTCTTCGCTGCTGCAATTGCTGCTTTGTACTGCTCTTGACTCATTCCATCCAACCATTTGTACTGAGCAGTGCTCAATAAAATAAGATGAATCATGGCTGCCAAAGCAAATAGAAAAACGCCCTGTGCAACCATCGCACGTAACGGGTCGTATAGTTTCCATACTCTCCACATAATATTTCTCCTAATTTAAGTAAGACATAAAGCTGTAAACACCCGACTCAATTGACTTAAAGAATGAACCTCCGTCAGCCTCTGAAAATAACCAACTTTTCTGTGAGAAAGGCAACACAACCAAAATGAGGGCAACTACAAAGATCACCACATAACTAACTAAGAAAATAAACTTAAAGGACATGATGTCCTTAAGATCATTTTTATTGATTAAATCTGTATTGGTCTTCATATTCATTACTCCTTTTAGCTGCGCTATTTACTATGTACTTACTACTGCATCAAAAGAACCATGGACGCCAAGCCCATACAAGTATGTGCGCGACGACTGCGATAGCAACGAACCCTAAAAGACCTTGCACATAAAACGCATGGAATTCTTGAGCCTCTGCATCGGTAAGCCCAGATATAGATCTGTTTTCACTCATGATGACAACTCCTTGAAACTGACCTTACGGTCTTTTCTACATCACCCCTGTAGATTTGAGGATATGACCTGGAAAAGTCATATTGGTTTAACCCTTGATCAGGGTAATTTTTTTGTACTAGCTTCATACAACTTCTCCTGCTGTAATGGAGAAGGATGACTTCTGCACACAATCTATAGTGACTCTTTCAATATTTTGTTTGCGCGCCTCAAGCTCTGCTTCATCGCGCATTCTTTTTGCAGCTGATATCTGGGTAAGTACAGGTTGATTACTAATTAATTTATTCAGAAGTTCTTGCGCTTCTAGCTCCCAAGGCATTGTCTTAATAGAGCTTTGAACCCTGGCAGGCGTGCGATCAACCTTATCCATCTCTGTTCCTAGCGGCAGAATATTGAACAGTGCATCAAATAGAGAGTTGCATACTTCTTGAATCAAATACACTGAGCCCGCATACCCCATGAATGGAGTGCCGGTATGTCTTCGAATAATCGCTCCTGGAAAGGATGCGGGAATATAAGAAAAACGTGCCCCAATCTCGCTGCCATACATCCGTTCGTTATAACTACCGAACATCACTAGCGGCGTTTTCTTCTGCACTAATTCTCGTATCTCTACATTATTTGTCTTATTACCCGGGATTCTTGGAATGGCGAAATTACATGGAAGGCCCATCTCCTCTTCCAAGAAATTTCTAACCCCCCTGGTATAGGTCTCATTGGCAACAATGGCAAAACTAGCTGTGCCAAAAAAGTCTTGAGTGACTGAGCGCCACAAATCCCACACTGGTTTGAGCGTAGTGTGTTTTTCTTGTTCAATAAAACCTTCCACATCAAGCTCACAGAGCTCTCCCAGTTTTCTCAAAAAGGCTGTTGTGGATTGCATTCCTATTGGGGCTTGCAAATACGGGCGCTCTAAGGTCTCGCATAGTAAACGTCCATACTCTCGATACATGCAGACATTGACGTCAGCATCAGCTAACTTTGGAATGTCAGCCAGGTGTGACCCAAGCGGGAATACCATATTGACTTCTGCGCCAACACCTTCTATTAAGCGTCTAATTTCAGCTAAATCGCTATACAGGTTAAAGCTGCCATATGAGGGGCCAATAATATTGACTCTAGGCTTTTCACCTGCAACCCTCTTGCGCTCTGGTATTTTTTTCAGACCATACTCTGTCCATAACCAATTCATAGCACGATTGGCGCACTGCCACTGATCTTCATCAATCGTTCGAGGTAAGAAGCGCTTAATTCCTGTGCCTTCTGGAGTAACACCGCCACCAATCATTTCTGCGATTGATCCTGTTACTACAACTGCAGGCAAATCAGGATCGAGCACTTTGTGGGCACGCTTCATGGACTCTTCGGTACCCTCGCGGCCTAACTGTTCCTCTGCTAAACCCGTAACCACGATAGGTAGCTCATGAGGAGGTAACGCATCCGTGTAATGCAATACTGAAGTAACTGGCAAATTTTCACAGCCAACCGGACCGTCAATCACAACCTGCAAACCCTTCACGGCAGTGAAAACATAGACGGCGCCCCAATAGCCACCAGCGCGATCGTGATCTAGAACTAGCATTAGCCCATCTCCTCAGCTTTTTGTTTGGCTCGCGCTTTTTCCATGCGACGCCTTACATCAGCTTTAAATTCAGGACGGTCAACTGGTACTGATTCCCAAACACCAGTTGCATGATCTTTACCCACACCTTCAAAGAATGAGTTCATGGCATCAAAGCGATCTTGATTTGCTAATGCAGCATTGATCACTTGAGCTAATGAACCAGCTCCAGCTGCACCCATTAATGGTCGTGCTGAAATTAAGTTCGTGAAATACAGAGAAGGAATAGCCAATTCTTTGGCTTTTTGAACTACTGGTGTTGTGCCGATCACCAAATCTGGCTCGAATTCCTTCATCGCCGCAAGGTCTTGCTCAAGAGAAGCGCGATATTCAACATGCACGCCATGCTGCTCTAGCCAATCTAAGTCGGCGCTACTCCAAGCTGTTTTTGGACAGGCACTGCCGACGTAACGCACATCGGCACCACTCTCAACTAGTAAACGCGCTACTAATAACTCCGAGCCTTCGTAGCCACTCAGAGTGATTCTTCCTTTGATCGGTTTTGCTTTAAGTGCAGCTTGAATCATTGGCAAAAACTTGGCTTTAGCATTGCCGATTTTTTCTGCGCTGACGCCAGATGCTGCTCCAATGTTTTCTAGCCATTGAGCTGTACCCTCGTAACCAATCGGAGCTGAGCCTACAACTGTTCTGCCAGCACTTTCAAACTCACGAATACTCGCTGTATAAAAAGGATGTATGGCAGCTACTACTTTAGAATCCATGGCCTGATAGAGCTCACGCCATTCTCTAGTAGGCACCACAGGACCTACTGCCAAATCCATAGGCTCGAGCATCATGCCAATGCTTATAGGATCTACTGGGAACATTTCACCCAGCAAAGTAATAGTTGGCTTATCGGAGATTCCATTGCGTGGTGCTGAAACTGGACCACTTTCAATTTCTGTGCGGGCATAGCGCAACATAGCGCTCGCTAAAACATCTTTTGCTTCTGCATGGGTCGGAACACCGAAGCCAGGAACATCAATACCAATAATGCGTACGCCGTTAATTTCTTTTGGCAGCAATTGCAATGGAACACCACTGGCAGTCGGAACACATAAGTTAATGATGACGATTGCATCATAGAGCTCAGGATTGGCTTCTTTGTAGACAGCATCTCGAATGTCTTCGAAGAGCTTTCCGGTAACCAATGACTCTGAGTTAAATGGCACATAACCAACACTACGGCGAGCACCATAAAAATGAGAGGTAAATGTTAAGCCGTATACACAACAAGCCGAGCCTGACAAAATTGTCGCAGTTCGACGCATTCTTAGACCTACTCGCAAAGATCCAAATGCTGGGCACATACTTTGTGGTTGATCATGCGGCCCCTTGGGGTAGTCTTTGGCATACTGCCCCAAAATTTCACTCTTATTGGCTGATTTTGCAGCAGCCAATAAATTCTCCGCTCCTGAATGGCAAGAAATTCCAGACGTATTGTTAGTCTGATCTTGAATCGGAATGACTTTATTGGATTTCACGATAGGTTCGCTCTTTACGCTTTGTCGTAAATCACTTCGAGAGTTGGCTTAATCACTTCATTTTTTCCAACCATGTCAAAAATGGTTGCAGGCTCTAACACTACATCTCTACCCACTTGATTAGCCGCAAATAATCCCAGCAAATCATCTGGAGTCATTGGCTTAGGCCTCACTGGAGGGGCCGCAGCTACATTGCTTGCTAGACTCTCAAAGAGTGGACCCCACTGTGAATCAGGCTTGCCAATGATCTCGTAACTAGCACTCTTTCTGCGAATGTCATCATTTGCAGGGATAATAGATAAGATTGGAATGCCGACATTTTCAGCAAATGCAGTTGCTTCACCGGTGCCATCATCACGATTAATCACCATGCCTGCTACACCAACATTACCGCCCAGCTTACGGAAGTATTCAACTGCTGAGCAAACGTTATTGGCAACATATAAAGATTGCAGATCGTTACTCGCAACCACGATCACTTTTTGGCACATATCTCTAGCAATCGGTAGACCAAATCCACCACAAACTACGTCGCCTAAGAAGTCCAGTAAGACGTAATCAAAACCCCAATCATGGAAGCCTAATTTTTCTAAGGTCTCAAAGCCGTGAATAATTCCGCGACCGCCGCAACCACGTCCAACCTCTGGACCGCCAAGCTCCATGGCATAAACCCCATCACGCTTGAAGCAGACGTCTCCAATCTTGACCTCTTCACCCGCTAATTTCTTTTTAGAGGAAGTCTCAATGATAGTTGGGCATGCTTTTCCACCGAATAACAATGAAGTGGTATCACTTTTAGGATCGCAACCGATTAGTAATACCTTTTTGCCCTGTTGGGCCATCATGTATGACAAGTTGGCTAGAGTGAAACTCTTACCAATACCACCTTTACCGTAGATAGCAATGATCTGGGTCTCTTTTTTGATTTCGCCAGTATGAACTTGGTCTGGTTCAATAGCGGCCTCTTTTTTCAGATTCGTAAATTGAATTGTGATTTCTTTTGGTACATTTGGCGCGTTCATAATGCTTCTCTCCAATCAACAACCATTTTGAGACAGCTAGGATCTTCAAATGCAGTGCGATAGATTTCATCAATTGAAGATGGCTTGCGATGATGGGTTATCAAACCACTCAGGTTTAACTTTCCGTTTGCAATCAGTTGCTTTACATCCATTAAATCTTGAGGGGCCCACTGTGCAGCAATCCGCAATTTAGCTTCCTTCATAAATGCTTTGGGGAAATTAAACTGAATGTCTTTGTCATAAAAACCTGCGAGGGTCACTTCGCCACCAACTTGTAATTGGCCAATCAATTTATTGAGCACGCTGACTTGCCCGCTAGCATCACAAATATTTTTATATTTGTTTTCTTGATCATCGCAAGGGTGAAGAACTGTATAGCCTTCTGCGCCACTCATGCGATCTGCGTCAATTTCCCAAACTACTGGCCGATGACCCAATAGCACGGCAATCCTGGCAATCAGTCTTCCTAAGACTCCATGTCCCACGATGAGATCTGGCTGCAATGCTTTTTTACCTTGAGTGACATGGTAGGCAGTCGCTGCCAGTGCTAGCAATACACCCTCTTCACCGATTCCTTCGGGAAGTGCAACTGCTCTATCACTAGGCACTACAACATGAGATGCGGCTCCACCAAACAGACCCTTCACATCTCCAAAACATTTAGCGCCAGGCACAAATACTCTTTGATGAAGATCTAGTTTGGAATTTTTTCCTACCCGAGTAACTCTGCCAACGGATTCATATCCAGGCACTAATGGGTAACCCATACCCGGAAAATCCGGCATTGTTCCATTCCACAGCAACTTTTCAGTTCCTGTGCTGATGCCGCTCCATTCAATTTGGATAACGACGTCTGAATCTTTAGGTTCATCCAACAAAAGACGCTTAAGCCTGAGTTCCCGGGGGCTCTCAAGCAAAACGGCTGTTGAATGGAGTTGACTTAGCATATGTATATATTATTTTACTTTCTATATGTAAACTAATTTATACACTTATTGGGCTGCAGTCATTAGTAATTACCCTGATTTATTTACTAATTAGTAAAACTTGGGCATTAATTGGCATGCTGCAGGGCAGTACTTCTACCCCCTTAAATCCAGCATATGAGGCTAAATGGCTGATTTCTTCAATGGTTCTGGGTCTCCCCCGGCCCATGGCGAGCAAATAAAAGCCAAAATAGGCATGCCCCATTGCAGGATGGTCGGGGGTATCAGCCATAGGCTCTGCCACCAATAGCTTGCCGCCAGCAGGTAAGGCCTCGAATATAGACCTTAATAAAATTTTGACGCGCTCATCGTCGTGGTCAAAGATTACCCGTATTAAGGTGATGAGATCTGCACCCTTAGGTAGAGGATCCTGGAAGAAGTCTCCCCCACACACTTCAATATCTTGATGATCTGGAGTAAGCGCAAAACTATCTTTGGCAAGGTTAGCAACGCCTGGCAAATCAAATAATTTTCTTTTGAGTTGCGGAGTACTTAAAAAAACACGCTTTAAAAAAGTACCCTGTCCGCCACCTACATCCAACAGACATTCATGCTGAGAAAAGTCATAAGCATCGACTACTTGGTCAGCCACTAGAGGTAAGGAAGCTGACATTAAGTCAGAATAATTTTTGACACGCTCTTTATCTTTCAACGCATCCTGATCTTGTTGATCAGGAGAAACATAAGGCCAAAATTTCTCCATCTTCTTAACTTCAACATCACCAGATAGAAGGCGTAAAGGATCGCGAAGATCATCATATAAAACAGTATGGTGTTCAATCATCGAAGACAGAGCAGTATTACCAACCATTGGTGCGCCTAATGTACCCAGGCCATACCTCTGCTTAGAGCGCATCTCTAAAAGATCGATAGAGACTGCCGCATCTAACAATTTTTTTAAAGGGATTGCATCAAGGCTGCAACTTTTTTTAATCTCATCTAAATTTAAAGGACCATCTTTTAGTAGATTAAAAAGATTTAATCGAACACATGAGAGCAGTATCTGGGTATAAACAAATCCAGCCATCACATCAAATAATTGATTCGCCCTTTTCTTAGCTATATTTTTTAGAAAAGGAATTTTTGCGACGCGATTCTGGAAACGAGTATCTGCAATCAACCGATCTTTTAAAATACAGAGCCTATCCCAAAAGCCATAGTCACTTTGACTTTGCCCAATCGGTAGGGATTGTATTTGTGCCATTGATGTGATGCGCTTGCTTACGCAGCTTGTCTTTGAGTTGCGATGGCTAACTGCCTCTCGCCACGCTCAAACCAAGAGGAAGGTAATAGTCTCTCAGCTTCGAATGCAACTAACTTTTTCAGATAGCCATCTCCTGGGCAGCTTGGAATTGAAGCAATTGCTTTCCCAACCAAAAGATCAAAATGCTCTACTGCGCCATTAAGACCAAGCTCTCTTGCTGAGCTAGGACGTTGATGTTCCTCGTCTTGACCAGTAGGTTTACCCAGAAACTGAGAATCACCCAAGACATCACGAATATCATCCGCAACTTGATACGCCTCTCCGAGCCACTCACCCAAACCCTTCCAAGTCTCCGCATCAGATCCAGCTGCTTGAGCACCGGCTGCTGTTGCCGCAGAAAAGAGTGCTCCTGTCTTAGCTCTTTGGTAATCACTCAAGGTTGCCTGAGGCTCACACTCCCAAGCTTGACCAGCAATAATTCCACAGGGTGCGCCAACGCCTTGCGAAACTGTTTTGATAATCGGCGCTAGTCTTTGTGCAGATCTCCGTGATGCGCAAGCGATTGTTTGATATGCCATGACGATCAGTGCATCACCGGTCAGCACAGCCAATCTCTCTCCAAATTCTTTATGGACTGAAGTTTGACCACGGCGCATATCTGCGTTATCAAAGCAAGGTAAATCATCATGCACTAGTGATGCGCAATGAATCATCTCTATTGCAATGGCACTTGCCATCGATAATTGCGGATCATCATTTCCGCAAGCATGAGCTACCGCCAAGGTAAGCTGCGGTCTAATGCGCGCACCACCTGGGAAAACTGCGTGTCTGATGGCCTTACTCAATAAAGCTGGGCCTTTAGCCGACTCGTTCGACTTCAGGGCATGTTCAAGTGCTCTTTCCAAATGCTTGATTGGTGACATGACTTTTGCCTCTTAAATAGAATTCAATCTTTTGTCTAATTTAAAATACAATTTACTATGTAAAAAAATATAGACACTATTTGAGTCGATGTCAAACCAAAATATAAGGGTTTACCCTGATTAAGAATATGTTTAAGAGTATTCCAGAAGACTGGCCCAATCGATCTTTCAGTCGTAGCATTCAAACGGGAGATTTAACTTGGCATGTGCAAGTTGCCGGCACCTCTCCAATTCATATACTTCTTTTGCACGGGACTGGTTCTTCTGCACATACCTGGGGAAATCTATTTACAGAGTTGGCCAAAAAATACACTGTCATTGCACCGGATCTACCAGGCCATGGATTTACTAAAAATCTTGGGCAAAGAAATCTCAACTTAGATGCACTAGCCGACAAGCTCTCAGAACTCCGAGAGGCCCTCAAGATTGACTATTTTGACCACATCATTGGTCACTCAGCAGGCGCTACGCTTGCTTTAAGTTACACACTGAAAAATAAACAAGCCAAAACGATTGTCGGTCTTAACCCCTCTCTTATCAGCTTACCGAGTTTTTACAATAAATTTGTTGCCCCATTTTTAAATCCGATAGTGACATCATCATTTTTTACCGCGGTACTTTCTGATCTTTTGCCGCATACTAGAATGATTGATGGGCTCATTGATTCAACCAATACCAAGCTTGATGCCGATAAACGCGCTAGATATAAAACCTTATTTAAAAATGCAGATCACCTCAATGGATCCGTCAGTTTTATGGCAGGAACCGACATCCCAGGCCTTCTAGAGCAATGTAATCAGATCAGATCCTCACTCACCTTTGTTCTGACTGAAGATGATGGCTGGATCCCGGCACAAGAACTTCGGAAGGTGATTAATCAATATTTCAATCAAGCAAATATTATTGAAATAAAAGGTGGGCATATGTTTCATGAAGCAAATGAAACACTGGCCCTTCAATTTATTGAAACAGCATTAAGTCAGGAAGGAGAAGGCCATGTCTCTACTAGTTAGTATTTTGTTAGGCTTGGGTATTCTGGTTGGCCTAGGATTATTTGCTAATGCCTATTTCAGAGGCCAACAGGTCTTAAAAAAATTATCGCAAAAGAAGACGCATTAAGTATTTGCTAATTGCATCGCTGCTTGCGATATCTTTTTTCCAGAGCTAGTAGAGCTAGCAAAGGGCAATGGAAAATATTGCGCAGCCATAGCGCTTGATAATTCCTGAGCCAAGATCTCAGGCTTAGGAGAGGTATCTACAAATAAGAGGCGGTGATTTTTAATGCGTAACTCTTTAGCTGCCATTAAAGCGTCACTGTGAGCGCCCTCTCTACCCCCAACGCCTTTGAGATTCACATTTGCCTTGCCATCACTCATGACCACAATAATGGGGGTTAGTCCTTTACGTTCAAGAGAGATGGCCATTTCATTGACAGCCCGAAAGCCTGCTGCCAAGGGAGTGCCACCACCGCCAGGTAAGGCAGCCAAGTTTCTTTTCGCCCTCACGAGAGAACGTGTAGGCGGCAAAACAATCTCTGCCTTGGCGCCGCGCATTGAAACCATAGCTACTTCATCGCGCCGTATGTAGCATTGTGCTAGCAATTCCTCTAAGGCCCCTTTTGCCTCAGCTAAACGTTGTGTTGCAGATGAACCAGAAGCATCTACCAAGAAGATGGTGACTGCCCCTCTTCTTCGTAAATACTGCTTAATATGAAGATCTTCGGTCCTAAAGTCGATTCTGGTGCGCACAGTTTTCTGCTGATCACCACTCGACATAATCCCCCGTAGTCGCTGCCAAGGTATGGCCGCCCTAATGCTTTTGAGAATATCCAAACGTCTTCCATCTTGGGGTCTGCCTTTGCGGGAAGTCAGGGGTCTACCGCTTAAAAAGTTTTTCTGTATAGCGCCTGACTTACCTGAAATGTGTCCAGCAGACTTACCAGCAGGCAAATTTTTCTTAGGCTGGTGAAAAAGCTGGGGAGGAATCGAGGCCTTTACAGCCTCAACAATAATGTCTTCTAAATCCTCACTGGATGGCTGTTCTTGATCTGGGTGATCTGATGATTCTGAATCGTTTTGCGAATCCTCGGCCTGATTCTCCACATCTTGATCTTGATCATCCTGATTCTCTTCAGAGTCTTGATCGGCTTGATCCATCTCTGAGTTGATGTGCATCCGTTTAGAGGGTGTATATACCAAACGTGCAGCATCAATCACCTCGTCTTGACCAACCTCAGCTAGACCCCTTAATGCGGCTAGAGTTTTTGCTACCTCTAAAGCAAATTGATTTGCTCTAAAAGAGCTCACACCAAGATTAAAACCAGCTTTTGTCATAACCTCTAAATACTCATTACTACACTTGACTGACTGCAAGCTTTTCCTTGCCTTGGCAATATCCTCTGCATCAACTTCAAGAGATTCATTAATATCGGCGATAGAGAATTGATCCAAGTAAAGCTCAAATGCCAATCTATCTAAGAGTCGAGCACTAATAGCTTCATCAGCATTATCAGACTCATCAAACGCGACTACACCAAAATGAGTGGCTGCATCAACAGTATTTTTTTCATCTAGAGCTTGAGAAATCAGTGCAATCGCCTGTAAATCCATGCGCTCTACCATGGGGAGCAGAAGAAGATTGCCCTCTACTCGCTCTAAAAGTCCCTTACTCATGACTAATGAGGCCCTTTGCAAACTAGCCTCTATGTCCAATGCACCTTTTAACTGGTCGGCTGAGATATTGGCAGGCGCTTTTAGTATTTGCGAGCCACAGGATGCTGTTAAATCTTTTAAGTATTTAAGCCATGAGTCCCTGACAGGTCCAAATTGACTTTTGACCGTAACCCCTTTGAGCCCTCTTGGATTAATTGCCAGCAGAATAGCAACTAAATTGGCATCAAACCATGCTGTTTGATCTAATTTCACTTTGATGAAGTTGCAAAAAACTCTTGCATAGCACGATGAATTCGTGCGCCTGAAGAACTATCATCAAGCGGATTACGTCGCAGCCTATGACCTAGGGCGAGTGGTGCAATTTTTTTCAAATGATTGAGGCTTGCTTTCTTCTTACCCTCAAACGCCGCTAAGGCTCTGACACCCCGTAGCAGCGTTAACTCCCCCCTCAGGCCGTCCGTACCCAAATGGGCGCAGAGCTTGGTAGCAAGCTCAAGCAATTCATCCTCTACCTCAACCTGATCTAAAAGCTTTTGAGATTTACTAATTTTTTTCTTGAATTCTTCTTCCGACTTTTCCCAGGCAGCAATGAAACGTTCAGGATTTCTTTCGAACTCATCACGTCTTTTAATAATCTCAACGCGCTCTTTAAAGTCAGATGGAGTTCTCACCTCAGTTGATAAACCAAAACGATCTAACATCTGCGGACGTAACTCACCCTCTTCTGGATTACCGCTGCCAATTAATACAAAGCGGGCTGGATGACGAATACTTAAACCTTCGCGCTCAATAATATTTTCACCCGAAGCGGCAACATCAATCAATAGATCCACTAAATGGTCTTCTAATAGATTCACTTCATCAATATAGAGATAACCACGATTTGCTTTTGCAAGTAGACCAGGCTCAAATGATTTAATTCCTTGCGTCAGAGCCTTCTCAATATCCAAAGCACCGACTACTCTATCCTCAGTAGCGCCTAAGGGTAAATCTACCACTGGTACAGCAATATTCTCAACCTTTAACTTTATGCCCTCAGCTTTTTTGGCTTCACATTCAGAGCACAGAATTTTTGAATGGGGATTACAGTGATACTGACATCCAGCAATCGATTTCATGGTGGGTAATAAGCCAGCCAAGGAACGAATAGTGGTTGATTTTCCGGTTCCGCGATCCCCAAAGATCAGAACGCCGCCTATCAGCGGATCAATTGTGCACAGCGTAATCGCCAGCTTCATTTCCGCTTGTGAAACGATTGCTGTAAAAGGAAAATTTAGGGCCATTGCCATTCCAAAGCAAAATAGTATTGAAGATAAAATTTAGTTTAGTCTAACTAAATGTTAATCTTGAGCTTAGTTATTAGTAATATCCTCTAGATTTTGAATATTTATTAGCATTTACTTAAATGTTATGTCCCAAACCTTAAATTCCACTCCTGAATCGGCTTCCCTAGCAGCCCCCAAGCGCCTGGTAATCGCCTCCCGCGAGAGTCGCCTGGCCATGTGGCAGGCAGAGCATGTCCGAGATTACCTTAAAAAACTCTACCCAGACTGTGATGTTCAGATCCTGGGGATGACTACCCGGGGTGACCAGATTTTGGATAAAGCTCTCTCTAAAGTGGGTGGCAAAGGCCTTTTTGTCAAAGAGCTAGAAACGGCTCTTGAAGATGGTCGGGCTGATCTGGCAGTGCACTCCTTAAAGGATGTGCCCATGGTCATGCCCAATGGCTTTGATCTGTCTTGCGTCATGGCTAGAGAAGATGCCAGAGATGCCTTAGTCTCTAATGACTATGTCAGTCTTGAGGATCTACCTGCGGGTGCGATTGTGGGCACTTCAAGCTTGCGCCGCGAGTCGGTCCTACGGGCCAAGTTTCCCCATCTCAAAATTGAACCCCTGCGTGGTAACTTAGACACCCGCATGGGCAAATTAGATAAGGGCGAGTATCAGGCTATTATTTTGGCAGCTGCTGGTCTGAAGCGTTTAGGTTTAGAGAGTCGGATACGCGCCTGTTTGCCTTACGATCCTTACACCCCTGCAGCTGGTCAAGGGGCGTTGGGGATTGAGACCTTAAGTGCGCATCCCCATATCAAGCAATGGTTAGCCCCTTTAAATGATTTGCCTACTCTATACGCCGTTTCTGCTGAGCGCATGGTCTCTCGTCAGCTAGGGGGTTCTTGTGAAGTGCCTTTAGCAGCGTATGCAACTTGGGATCAGAACCACCTGCAGATTCGCTCCTTTGTAGCCAGCACTGATGGCAAAGCCATCTGCCTTTCCAAGGGCAATGCAACAGTTCGGTCAGTAGAAGATGCAGAAGCCCTAGGACTTGCAGTAGCCAAGGATTTGTTGGCCCAAGGTGCGGCAGAGTTGATTCCGAAGCCTGCATTAAGGTAGCAAGATTTAATCGTATATGTTAATTTTGATCCTATCCAACACTAAGAGGTAAACATGTTCGCCAAAACCATTATTAGCCTAGGCTTTCTATTCATCATGCTGTTTGGTCTTCTTTTAGCGATTCGAGATCAGCAATACGTTCTGTTTGCTATTGGCATTGGCGGCTATTTTCTAGTCGCAATCTCTTCAGACTTATGCAAGTGCTACAGAAAATTGATGTGATCCAAGAATTCATCGGATGGCATGAGTAACACCAAAAAGAAAAATCATTTTTGGCGCTACATCCCTTACTGCTTTGCCAGCATCGTTGGCTTTGGATTTGGCTTTAAGTTTGGTTATGAAATAAGCGGTAAAGGTCTTGCCGTATTAACCGGATTCGTGATGGCGCTGATTTGTAACTTCATGATGGAGTACGTGGTACTCAAAATATTTGGTCCATGATAATCACCTCATATTTTAATATGAGGTGATTCAAGCAAATCTGTTTACTTGTATTTGCTGGTAAGTCTAGCTGCCATTTTTGAAAGCGTGATAGCGCATACGACTACCCAAGCGGTTAATAAAATTCCAGTTAGATTCATCTCAATCTCCTTAATTCGAATTTATACAACTACATGTCAAATACTTATTTTTTCTTTGACAACAAGGTTGTCATGGAAAAAATTGTAGCAACCAATAAACAGATTTCCAAGCAATATACGAAAGAATATCCAGTGGCAGGCCCTATTAGCCCTTCACGGAGCCATTTTGTTGCATCTAATGCAACAATCAGATCGCGTATAACCCCGCCCAGGCCGATTGCAATCCCCGCTGCTGTGGCCTGCACGGCTCCCCAGGCGCCCAATGCCAGCCCCCTTTGGTCAGAGGGCGCTAACTGCATCGTGGCAGTTAAAGTCCCATGGCTAAATAGGCCGCCCCCAAAACCAATTAAAAAGGTGCCCAACAAGAAGATCTCCCTTAAGGCTAATGGGGCAGAAAGCGTAATCAATATAAAAGCAGGAATGCCAACAAGCGCTCCCATGCTGGCCATGAAGAATGGATCGGTACCTTTACTAAGAGCGCGCGATGCCCAACTAAAGCCAATTAATCCACCAGCCGCCAGAATTGCGGTCAGCATCGTCGTGTCACTCACGCTCATACCCAAAATCTGACCGCCATAAGGCTCAAGCAAAACTTCATTCATGCTAAATGCCATCGTTCCAAAGCCTAGAGCAACCAATCTCCTCATGGCATTGCCACCTTGAGCAAAAGTACACCATGAGTCTTTAAACGAGGGCTCGCCTGAGGATTTCTTATTCGTCTGACTTCTAGGCTCTTGCTTCCACAGGGAGATCACATTCAGAACTATTGTGATGAGAGCGGAGGCCTGAATTACTTGAATTAATTTTGCAGGACTAAATTCATTTAAAGCCCAGCCAAATACCAAAGCACTGACAATCATCCCTAAGAGTTGCATGACATACATCAAGCCAACTACTTTAGGCTGATCCGCTTCAGGGGCTAAATCTGTTGCCAAGGCCAAACCCACGGTCTGAGTAATGTGTATGCCAGCGCCAACCAATAAAAAAGCAAGTCCTGAAGCTACCCACCCAATCCAAACTGGCGCTTGATGTGATTGTCCGCCGCCTGATAAAACGAGCAAAGCAAAAGGCATGATCGATAAACCACCAAATTGAACTAAGGTGCCCATCCAGATATAAGGAACCCTACGCCAACCAAGAGCAGATTTATGGTTATCGGAGCGAAAGCCAATCAGGGCACGAAAAGGCGCAAAAATAATTGGTAAAGAGATCATGATAGAGACGATTGAGGCTGGCACATTCAGCTCAACAATCATGACGCGATTAAGAGTGCCGACCAACAGAACCAATGCCATTCCGGCAGAGGCTTGAAACAGAGAGAGCCTAAGTAATCTCGATAAAGGCAAATCATCTGAGGCGGCGTCTGCAAAAGGCAGATATCTAGGGCCAAGATTTGTCCAAGATTGCATGAGCTTTTTCGTCACTCGATTCATATTTTAAATTCTATCCTAGCGCATTCCATCCCTAGATGAAGTAATGCAAATTGGTATTGATAGGCCATACAAACTAAAAAGGCTGGGTAATACCCAGCCTTTAAAGAAGCATTAAAGCTTTACTTTTTCATCGGCGCCGTCGGTGCCGCTGCTGTTGCTGCTGTTGCTGTCTTAGCACCACCTTCTAAGAAAGCACTAACCCAAGTTGTATGAGTCAGAATTGCGTAATGCACACTAAAAGATCCAACTGCTACTGCTCCAATAATGAGCGGGATCCCAACAGTAGGCTTAACCACTGTCCACATTTTTCCGTAAATCATATAGATCTCCCTTTCCCTTATTTAAGCCAAGGCGAATAAATATAAGCAAGCAAATGCGCTAGCGCTGCAATCATCCCAAAAAACTGGGTCCCTTGAATCAGATTACGGTGCAACTCCTCTGATTGTTCTTCATTAAGCCCCGTAAGGCTAACTTTTCCATCTGACATAGTTTGCGTCCCCCTATAGAAAAGACTCACTAAACGTGCAACCCCGCACGCAGGGTAGTGACCAAAGTCACCATTTGCTATTACCACATGTGTAATTTATTAAAGACAGTTTAATATGTCAACCTTTATATACAAATTAATCTTCGAAATAAAAT
>Ga0118677_10004091_pt1 | contig 26915 bp, 12 predicted proteins | sample AliMusrvi5mmetaG_FD_86154 | JGI IMG/M metagenome (GOLD analysis project Ga0118677, IMG submission 86154) | reverse complement strand
GCGCAGGAGTGTGTGATTGAGGTCGCTGAGTTCCAGCCAGCTGATATCCGTGGTGAGCTGAAACATCTCTTCAAAAACCGGCATCAGGCCGCTGATGAAAAGGGCGACAAACAGCGCGGTGCCAAGGGCGGCGGCACTGCCCAGGCAGAAAACTTCCAGATGATCCACAGCGCCGCTGCCAAAACAGGATGCCAGGTCCAAGCGTCCCCAAAGGTTTGCAACAACCAGCGAGACGAGCCCCGTGAATATCCCAGCACGCAACAGTTGGCCGCGCTTGCGGACGTTGCCGCTGAGCAATACGGCGGTGATGCCCGAGACTAGGCTCAGCGTGAGAAACCCCACCATGTCCTGAGGCGGCACCAGCAGACTGCCAATGATGCTGACACAAATCGCGGAAAACGTCCCCACGAAGCGCCCAAGCAGCACGCCGTGGAGCATTGGCGCCAAGGCGAAGGGCACCAGCAGGTAGCGCAGCACCTCGGGGGAATCGGTCGAATGGGTCAGGCGCAGGATCAGGCTGACAATAAGCAGATGGGTGAGGATGCCTCCCAGCACGAGCGAGACGCGGCTGTTGCGTCGGCAGGGGACTTGGCGGTTGGCGTGGAGCATCACCACGGCGGTGAGGGCCAGCACAAAGCCGAACAACGCCCGTCGCAGCGCCTCCTCAGCCGATCCTGTATCGTCGGCCTTGAGGATGAGCACGACGTTGGCCACGGTAAAAGCCGCGTACAGTGCAAACTTGACCGTGAAGCTCTCTTCCAGGGCCTGGATGGCCGGGTTCTCACTATAAACCCGCCGCTTACGCCCAGACGAGAGTCCTTGGCGAGCAAGCTGCCAGCGTTTGATTGCGTCTAGGAATCCCACGGCGTTGGTGATCGGTTGCTCGCGAAGAGACCGCTGCTGCCAGTCTCGTTGCGGCCGCGAAGATACCCCAATCATCCCCCATTGGCAACCGACAATTTTCAGAACCCCTTTGGCCACAGCGCGGATTGATGCGCGGAGCCCCCTCAATCTCCGGAATCAGTGGCAAAAATACGCCGACGCATCCGCATCCATCTCTCATTCATTTGGATCATCGCCTGGGTCACCTCGGCAGCACTTTGAGCATGCCTTTGCCTAAACCATCGCCCACCAGGAAATACGTTTCGGCATTGCCGAACTCATGATGGCCATGGCCGGGGTGAGGGGAATCCTCGGGCTTGCGCACAAAGTCGCCAGTCTCCACCAGCGTCACACTGCCCTTGAACTCGGGCTTGGCCGCAGCGGCCTTCTGCGCGTCTTTGATTGCTTGGGCGGCCTTCGGATAATCCTTGGCACCTTTGAGCCACGGGCCGGTTAGATCGCCAATGACCACCGGCAGCTTTGGCGCGCTCAAGTCCTTGCGAACGTCGTGGATGAGGTTGACGAGGTTCTGCTCGTATTCGGGCACCGCCTTGGCATCGCAGAAATCATTCCAGCCGTGCCACCAAACGAAGCCCGCAAGCTCCACACCCCCGCCGTCGTAGCCCGGAAAATCAGTCTTGATATTGGCCATGGCGTCCTTGATTTGTGAGATCATCAGCGTGTAGTACGGCCCGACCTGCCCGCCAGAACTCGGCGGCCGGAAGTCCACGTTGAGGCTCTTGCCTCCCCATGCCGTCTTGACCAGTAATACTTGGTTTGCTAGGGCGTCGCCCACCACATGGCCGAATTGTAACTCAACGCCAAAATGATGCGAGTCGCCATAAACAGAAAATCCAGTGCCCAGAGGTCCGGCCAAAAGCGGGGACTTTTCGCGTTGAAAGCGAACCCACACGTCATCGCGTACCACCCACTTGCCATCGGTCGTTTTGAGGTGTTTGAACATCGGGCCCTTGACTGGATCGCTCATCAGCGTGGCAAGAGTGCCTTTGCCATCGTTGTAATCCTTGCCGGTTAGATCCACCACAGCTTGGCCTTCCATGTTCGACTGGCCGGCGAGAATGAATACTTTTACCGGGCTCTTGCCGGCTTGTTTGCCGGGTTTAGGCACCTTCGGCGCGGCTAGGGCGGAAGCGGAGATGAGCGGTAAAACTCCGGCACACAAGGTTGCTAGAAATAATGTCTTTTTCATGGGGGGCTCTATTGGATATGAAGCGCCACGGACTACGCGCTCAAGGCTGCTTGCCTTTCACACAGACGTCGAATTCGCTGATCGACCAATGATACTTGGCATCGCTGCCGGTTTGGGTCACTCGGATGAAGCGCGCAGATTGAGTCGGGAAATTGATGCGGGTGATCCCTAAAGTGCCAGCCCCCGTCGCAATCGGAGAGCCCCAGTCGGTTCCATCATTGGAAACCGTCACCGCATACTTCGCGGGCGAGTTCCATAGCGCCCAGGTATTATCTAACACGACGGCGTCAAACGTCCGGGCTTGGCGCATGTCCACCTGGAACCATTGGCCGGGGTGCTGGGTTTTGCTGGTGTCGCGCCAGACTGTCCAATGGTCGCCGTCAATTGCGTTGGCGGCCGACGCATCCACCGGAATCTTGTCACCGCTGAAAAGAAACGACCCGTCCGGCACCGAGGCCGAGGCCAGCCATCCGTTTTTCTCGAGCTTGATCTCGGCCGGTTCTGGCTGGGGCAGGGGTTTGGGCGATGTGATCGGCAGCGTGCCGAGTCCGACAAATTGCCAGGTGCCGGGTGCTGCCTTGAACTTGATATAGTTATCATCCTCGCCTTGCCAGGTGATGCCGGCCACGCCCTCTTTGAATGAGCTCTTCCAGACCGGCGTGCCATTCACCGTGATGGAGTCGAGCTTGGTGAACGACCCTTTGGGAATGCCGACGATGGCGGTGGTTCCAGCGGGTGATGTGAGACCGAGCGAATACTCGGATGAAGTCTTTTTCAAGGACGCTGTCACCGGCCCCTTGATCGTTGGCACGAGCACCTTGAATGATGTAAGAAATGTCTCCTTGGGCATGACTTGATAGGTCGTCCAGCCCGGTTCGATCGGGGCCACTCCGGCGATGTTCTGTGACAGGAAGAGGGCCGGGGGATTCCAACCGTGATTGAGTGAACTAGGCTCCTCATAGGCATTGGTCACCGAGGCCCACCAGCGGTCATAGCCTTCCCACAGGGTGGTGATGCTGCACGGGATCATCGTCTTGTAGCGATCATACATCCGCAGCATCGCGTATTCCTGTTTGCCCATGGCACACAGCGCTTCAAATACCCAGCGGTCGAAGAAATTGCTGGCGTTGAACTTTTTGGTCAGGACGTTGTCGTAAATCGCCTGCCACTTTGATGGATCCGCCAGACCGGCGTTGACCGCCATGGCATTGGCCCGGTCATCCGGCGTGCTCACCTGCGACGACTTGTAATAACTCCCTTGCCAAAACTTGGCGTCAAAACTGCTCTTGATGGCTTCAAGCTTTGAGGCGATGGCGGGGACGTCAGCCTCATGCCCGGTGGCCAGTGCCATTTTGCTCAGCGCTTTCAAGTCGATGTAGAGGAAACACGCCTCAATGACGGCGGTATCCTTGATCTCGACTCCCCAGTCAAACCAGGTCTTAGGGTTGCCTGATTGATAGGTGTCAAACAGGAACGTCTTCGTTTGGTCATAGACGGCGCGGATCGACTCAAGGTCGCCGCTGTGGAGGTAATAGAACCAGAGGCCGTATTCGCCGAGAAATTCTAGGTGTTGGCCTGGATAGAACTTGGGTTCCAGTTTGCGTCGGACCAAGTCCTTTGCCAATTGATGGGCTTTGGAATCAAATATATAGAAACACTGGTTCAACTCCGGCGTGCCATCACCCCAAAACCCAACCCTCTCGCGGTCCGGGCAGTCATAGAAATGGTCACGCATACAGATGTAGGCGGTTCGGGCCGCCTTTTTCCACAGGATATTGTAGTCATTGTCGTTGCACTCAAACGAACCGGTAAACGTCGTGTCAAAGCCAGTCTCACGGTACTTCACCGCCTTGACGGTGACGCCTGCGGGAATCGTGTAGATGGCGCCCTCGCCGCTCACCCAATGCTTCGCCTCGTACGTCCGGACGCCATCCTGAGTGGTAGCGGTTTCCGTGGGCGTTAGATATAGGACGAGCGGGTTGCTAGAGTTGAAACGGATTTCCTTGCCTGCGGGAGCGTCCAGTTCGATCGATGGCTGAAAATGGCAGTTGTAGGGCATGGTGCACACCAGTTTCCAGGGAGCGGCCTCCACATGTGGCAAGTCTTTGGATAGATGAAGATACTCCATGGTCCCGTAATCCTTGATCGTGGCGGTGGCATTGGCTGGATCAAAGAAGATTCCGCTGAGCGTAGCCAACTCCCCCCGCACCTTGTTGATGCGAAACTTCACCGATTGATTGTATTTGTAAACCAAATAGGTGCCCCCTGAAAAATGGTCCAATATCTTTACCGGGGCGATCAGGTTGAGGGTGGCTGCGTCAAACATCTCCACCGCCATCCGGCTACCTTTGTTAGCCCAGTCCATAAAGTAAAGGGCCAGCTGATACTCGTGTTTGCCGTTGATGCCGATGGTGACGGTCATCGTCTGATCGTTATTGGAGTAGCAGGTGGCATTGCGAGTTGGGCTGTTTCGGATATTGGGGGCAAGCGCTCGTTTGTCGGAGGTGGCGGTGGCCCACACCGTGGGATCGGGCACGCCGTTTTTCGGGAAGGCGCGGAAATAGTCCAGGGACGTCACATATTCCGGCAGAGATTTCTCATCGCGTTTCTCGCCGTGGTAGTTGCATAGCACATAACCATCCTTGCCGTACGCGCCCCCCCAGTCGCCGCTGGTGGTGGTGTCCGGCTTGAGCGACTCGGCGGCATACTTCACCGGCGGTTCGACATAGGCTGGAGTCTTGCCGTTGTAGGTGGTGGTTAGTGCATAAGTTCCCGGTTGCACGCCGCTGAATACCACAAACTCCTCATTCCGGCTCGCTCCGACGATGCCCTCCACTGCGTGATAGGTGCCATCCCAAGCGAGTTTTCCGTTGATAGAGATGTGAGCAATAGTCTTGCCAACATTGGGAATTCCGATGCGACCAACGGTTCCCGGTGGCGCCGTGACCTCGCTGGTCCCGGATGTTAGATCAAAGCTGGCGCGGATGGCGCCATGCGGAGTGGGGGTCTCCCCGGCCACCCGGGTAAGCGTGCCGCCCGGATGCGGCATGATATCATAGGTCTTGAAACCTGCCCGGGTGGGCACGATGCCCAGCACTTCTTCATTGAGCCACTTGACCACGCCTGCGCCCCATGGATGGCACAGGCTGACGATTCCGCTCTGGCTGTTAGGCACAGCGGCGTTCGCTGCCAATGTATCATTCCACGACGGCCGATAGACCTCGAAGGTGGTGGTGGCACCGTAGTTGACCATGCCGCCCCACATGTCGCGCACCGAGCTCAGGGCATCGTCGTGTTTGCCCATGCGTGCCATCGCCTGAATGATGAAGTACTGGTTGAAGGGGGTGAGCGAGACGCGGTTGACCCGGTCCGTAAACCATTTTTCGAACAACGTTGTTTGTTCGGCGTGGTTGAGGTTGCCGGTGTTGATGGCATCTGCGGCGGCATGCAGGCCGAAGCTCGCGAGCCAAGCGTCGCTCTGGCGCAACTCCGCCATCTTTTCCTTGGCGTAGCCCAGATACTTCTCCTGCAGGTCCTTGCGTCCGCATTGGCCCATCGCTGCGGCAAAGTCGTTCCAGGCCCGGATCGAGAGCATTTTATAGGCATTCTGGGCTTCCTGGCAGGACTTGAACCAAATCTCAAAGCCGGCGCACAGGCGTTCATCCCAGCCGTAGAATCGGAGTGCTGGATCTTTGCCGAACACCGCGTAAGCATCATCGAGTTTGGCGCAGGCGTTCTTGATATATCCCTCGAGGGTCGCAGCGTCGCCGCTGTATTGATAGTAATCCAGCAAACTCAGCACCCAGTAGAGCGAATAACTGCGGATGCCGTTGCTCTGAGTGGATGTGTTATCGATGTTCTTCTTGATCAAATCCAGATTGCCGAAGGCGACCAGTGCCGCCGCTTGCGATGTGTGCGCATCGCCTGTCCAAGACATACGGTCCCCGCGATCCATCAGGATGGACCCGAAATAATCCTTGCACAGCGAGGCCTTCACGCCATAGGCCGACATATACCATGCCTTCGTCAGCAGCGGATCGCTGCAGGAAAAACTGCCCACGTAATTCGTGGGCTTGACCTGACAAACGGCGCGGATGGCGGTGATATGCCATGGTTTATCAGGTGCCTTGACGTTGATCCATGCGAAGCGCACGCCCTCGTAGAGTTCCTTGTTGAGTTCGAGGCGATAGGTGTTCCCGTACTTGACCGCCGCCTTCGTCTTGTTAATCCCCGGCTCATTGTACTCACTGATGGCCATCTCCACCTCGCCCGGGCAGTCCGGACTGTCGAATTCAATCCAAGCGCCGCTCTCAACCCCGAAGTCCAAGCGGATAGAACCTGCGCCTTTCACCGTGATGTTAGAGGCGGGGGCAGTGGCCGAGTTGAGGTTATCAAACGCCTCAGGGGGATCGGCCACTGCTGCTGCCGGTTTGAGAAAATAGATTTGCAGGGCATCGGTGGCCTTGGGGTCCTTCCACTGATAGGCCACCAGGGGGTCCGGCGATTCCTTGACGGCGCGGGCAGCGACCAGGGCACCGCCGTTTAGCAATGGATAGGGTTCGGCTACGGGGGAGGGGCTTTGTAGCATCAGGGCCGGATTGGGCGGTGTGGTCTCATCGGCAACCGCTGCGAGTGTGCCTAACGCCATGAGGCAGAGGGCGAGGGGTGCCGCCTTGTGCATCGAGGTGAGATATAGGTGGAGTGGCTCCAGTTGTGAGCGAATGGGAGGATTGTCGTTTCTTTGCATAAGGTTGATTCGTTGTTGAAGTGCCTGCGTCTCGGTTTGCGAGTCGGCCCTATTTCGGAAATGATTCATGGGCATCAGGGGTCCTCGCAGACCACGCGGAATCCCACGTTGAAGACCCGCTGCCACGGCTGATAGGATAGGCGGCTGCTGGACGTGCAGCGCTTGGGCCGGTCATACCATGACCCGCCGCGCACAACCCTCAGTCCTTTGTCAGAATCAGTGCTGTTACGGCCGTCGTTGTCTCGATACGGATAGGGAAGTGAGGCCGTTCGCGTCCATTCCCATACATTGCCGTGCATATCCAGCAGGCCCCAAGGATTGGCTTGGTATTTGCCGGCCGGTTCAGCGATGAATCCGCCGTCGTCGATCCGGTTATCGTGCGGAATCCAGTCGTCATATCGGTTGGGGTTGCTCATCGGGCGGGCCGCATCATAATTATCCAGGGCGGTGTCGGCCGCAAATTGTGCGAGCATCTTGTCGCCGAGGTTGGCGAAGGATGAATAGTCGGCATCGAGGGCTCCGAACCAGAATGCGCTGGTGGTGCCGGCGCGGCACGACCATTCCCACTGAGCCTCGGTCGGCAGTTTAACTAACAGACCAGTTTTCTTTGAGAGCCAGTTGCAGAAGGCCGATGCGTCATCCCAGGTGACCCTAACGGCGGGTTGGTCCGGCTTGTTTGCATCGTAGTCGAGGCGTCCGAACTGATAGCCGTGACGGTCCTCCGTCCGGCTGTCGTGATCGGGGAGGAACTGGCGGAACTGGCGGTTGGCCGTCTCGCATTTGGCCATCCAAAACGGCTTCAACTCGACGATTGAGCTGGGGGATTCATCCGGCGGGCCGTCGGTCGATCCGATGATGAATTTGCCGCCCGGCACGCGCACCAGTTCCAATATCACGCCGTCGCCGAGGTCCATCGAGCGGGTCACCTTGCCGTCAGGCGCGGCACCCAATTGTTTTGCGGTGGCCACGGTGGCATCAAATGGCCAGCCGTCGCAGACCAAGGGAATATCCTTGGAGTGCAGGGGTTTGACGGGAATCACGGGGCTAACATCTATCGGTGGGGTGGCTGGGATTGCCTCGTAATCCGGATGCGGCCCGGAGGGGACATGCAGGCGGCGCAACTCCATCGCCCGGGCACTCACCGTGGCAAGACGGGTGGCTCCCGCAGGATCCTTTGAGAATTGCGGGATCTCGCCCCAAGTCCCGTAGAAGGGCGCATTCAGGTCGGCCCATGTGGCCAGGCGATCCCATGCTTCTGCGTCTAACTTCACGCCATAATGGCCACGTGTGAGAATCTGTCCGAGCTCGGTGGTGCTGAAGTGAAACTCCATCGGAGTGAACATCTGGCGATCACCCTCAATGCCCGGGCGGCGAACATGACGCTGGAGTTGAAAGTAGGATTCCGTGAATTTTCCCCCACCGTCCCAGCGGCCTGCGAGCTGGCTTGACCAGTCTGTTAGATTAATCCCTCCCTTCAGGATGGGGCGGTCCGGCTGGCTGCCGTCGTGACAAGTGACACAGTATTTGTCGAGGACTGGCTGGACTTCGCGCCCGAACGAGAACCCACGAGCGGGGCCGTGCCAGGGATTGATAGCAGTGGGCGCATGCCGCAATGCCAGCGCCGGACGGTTGAGTGACGCCTCGTTCTGCGGTTCGTGACAACCGACGCAGGACACCGCCTCGCCCGGCATGCCAACGAACCAGCTGCGCATGAGTTGGAGGGCCTGTCCTTTTTCATCCAACGGTTGGAGTGCGAGCGGTGAATTCGCCGGAATCCGGAAATTCACCGAGCCATCGGTCTCCACTGGCACGGTGCCAAGGATGCGTTTGACATCCCACGGGCCGTCGAGGCCGATTGTGCCGTAGAGGCCGCCGAAGCCGCGGCGCGAGAAGTAATACTCGATGATTCTGAGGTTTTTGACGGTGCCTCGCGGGATGCCCTTGAGGCCTGGTCCTTGATAGATATCAGCGATGAAGACGGTGGATTCGTTGCTGGCAAGATTGACGCGGTCGGGAATTGCCGGTGGCTTCGGGGATTTTTGGATAGCGGAGGGCCACAGCAGCGCCGCCCCATCGAGCTCCTGTATGAGTGTTAGATTATCAAACACATCCGCCAGATAGATGCCCCAGAGTGCGTCTGGCCTGAGTTTAGCGGCTACAAGATGATATTTCGAGCTGAGCGGGCAAGGCATCAGGAACTGGGGCCAAACGCCATCCACGAGGCGGTCGCGCACGATTGGTTCCACCGTTTTACCACGGCCGGGAATCTCCTGCACGATACCCTCGCCATCGTGCCGGCCCTGACTCGGATCTAGGATCAACAGGCGGCCCGAGCGCGGTGTGCCGTGATGTCCGCCGGCCACGCCGATGACTTGGTGGGATTCGCCGGGGATCGATTTGGCATAGAAGAACGATCCGGGAAACCAAGACCCGCTGCCGCGGAATTCGCGCTGGTCGGTGCCATCAGGGTTCATGTGGAAGAGCATCCGTGAATTGGAATGCGATTGATCGGTGTATTCCCATCGCTGATAGAGAACTCGTCCGTTAGGCAGCATCGCGGGACACCAGTCGCTATCCTGCTCGAAGGTGAGTTGGCGGACTTTTTGCGTCGCCGTGTCCAGCAGGTCTAGGCAAGTCATCGCCTGGCCGCCGAACTCACATGGCAATCCCTGATAAACCGCAGTTGAGGCAAACACAATCCGTCCGTCCGGTAGATAACATGGATCGAAGTGCCCGACATCCGAGCCTTCATCAGGCGTGACCTGGTGGAGACCCTTGCCATTGGTTCCAATTTCCCACAAACGCCAGTTTTTCTCAGTCGTGCCTTGTTTGGCGAAGAGCACCCGATCGGCGTCGAAATGGAGCACTGGGTCAATCAGGGTTTCATTGTTACCGGGTTGATAGAGAGGGGTCGCTGTTACCCCGCCACGGATGTTAGATAGCAGTGTCAGTTCGTCGATCCATGGTCCCTGCCGCGGAGTGTCATCGCTGGTGTGGGCGTTGAGGGTGCCCACTCCGAGGGCTCCGCCCATGGCGCTGCGGGCATCCTCGGGTTTGGGAAACCGGCGTTTAAGCACTAACAGCTGGTCGAAATCGAGCAGGGGATTGGCGAGCAGCGCTTCCCGCTGGAGGGCTAACATGGCCTTTGTCGCCGGTGCCGCCGTGTCTGTTTGGTGGAGTTGGAGTTCCAGTTCCTTGAGGCGCAGGAGGAATTCCCGGCCCTTTGTGTAACGAGGACCAAAGGTCGTCATTAGGTCTTGAATTGCAAGTCGCAATGCAAGCGGGTCTGTGCCACCGGAGGTGGTGCCCACGTTTTGTGGCGCACCGGGATTCGGCAGTTTGCAAGCCTTGGGACGCACCGGGACAAATCCCTCTGGAATGGCCGGGGATACGAACCCGATCGCCACGATGTGGGGAAAATCTGCTGGACGCTCGAGCCGGATGAGATGCTTCCCTTTTGATAGGTTGAAGGTGGCTGATTTCTCCTGCTTAGCTCCGCTGGTGTTCCACGATCCGGTGGTGGTTCGGCAGACATCACCGGCAGGTTTACCATCTAGCAGAAGAGAAACGGGTCGGGGGCTGCCAGCTGCGTATTGGATGTCCAATTGGCAGGTGCCGTCCGCTGGCCAGTCGATGTCATACTCGACAAAGATGGGAGAGTTGCCACCAAAGGCGACCATCGGGCTGGTATCTGCCCAGCCGTCGGTGAACACCCGCACGTTGCCGCGATCCATCGCCCAAGAGGGGATCACAAAGGATCCGGCGAAGGCGGAGTTGCCAACCGCCGTCAGAATCACCAGTGCGATGAGAATTCTCATGAATGTTAGATTGCTCGACGCATGCAGCCAGGCGGTGATCACTGTCAGAGTGGGGAATTTCACGGGGAGTGGGGAATGGTATGTTCTCATTTGACGAAGGTGCGTTCTGTTCCGAATTGCCTAGCTCCTGCTCGTTAGGACCGGTGAAAATGACGGGGGAGCGGGCTTACTTGACAGCTTCCGGTGGAGTGGATTGGAACTGGTAGGATCCAGAGCCTACCGAAAAAACTGCGGCGCTGGCATCCATCCGAAGAAACTTCACACCTTCAGCCAGAGTTGCAGGCTTGCCGGATTCGGTCACTCCAGCGGCATCTTTGGCCGGGACGTACACGGTCGCAGTCGTGTCGGCTGGAATCGTTACCTCCATCGTGAGTTTTGTGCCCTCGTACTTCCAATTGCTAACGATGAGGCCGCGCGGGTGATTGTAGCTGGCTTTGACCCAGGACAGCGGCGCGGCCTCCGGCGTGGAGGCGGCGGGCAGACCTGGGCGAATGATTAGGTTTCCGAAACCGGCAGTACGCGTATCAATGCCCGCCAAGTCGCGAAATGCCCATTCCATGACTGCACCGAACGAGTAATGACTGAAGCTATTCATGCCGGCATTCTGATTGCCGCCAGCACCGTTGAAGCCGAACTCGGTGGTATAACTGTCCCATCGCTCCCACACGCTGGTGGCACCGTTGACCACCTCGTAGCCCCAGGACGGGAAGCGCCGACTCAGGAACAATTTTACGGCCAGATCATGCTGGCCATATTTCGTTAGCACGCCAAGAAGCGGCTTGGTGCCAAGAAAACCAGTGGCCATCCGAGTGTCGTTCTTCTTGATCTTATCTGCCAGCAAGCCCGCCGCCTTGGATGACAAGGATTCGGGCAGCAGCCCCACCCACAGGGCTAACACATATGCTGTTTGTGTGTCCACACCCAGACTTCCATCCGGCTTGAGATAATGTTTTTGGAATGAGGCCGAAGCATCCGTGAACAGCCGGCGGTATTTTGCTGCGTCGTCTCCGGCGCCGATCGCCTCGGCCATTTCGGCCATCATCTTGGCGTCCAAGGCATGATAACATAGGTCAATGAAATCTATCGGTGTGGATTCGTTGACATTCAGCCAGTCGCCCCACTCGTTGCCCAGGCGGACGCCCTGCAATTGTGGATCGGCTTGGAGGCGCCAGGCCATGAAGCGCTTCATCGAACTCCAGTGACGTGAAATCACCCGCTTGTCACCATACACCTGCCAGATGGTCCACGGGCAGATGATGCCGGCATCCGTCCAAGCCGTCCCGAAAGTTGAGCTGCCGTGTGCCATGGGATACGGGCTGTAGTCCGCATAAGGGCCTTCCGGGCGCTGGGCTTCTTCCAAGTCATCCAGCCACTTGGTATAAAAGGCAGCGATGTCGGCAAAATAGCTGGCGGTTCTAACATATACCTGCGCGTCACCCATCCAGCCGAGGCGCTCGTCGCGCTGCGGGCAGTCTGTCGGCACTTCCAAGAAGTTGGCGCGCTGCGTCCACTTCGCGTTTTGGGCGAAGCGCGTCATGACCGGATCACTGCAGGAAAATTCGCCCACCATCGGCATGTCGCTGTGGATGACCAAGCCGGTGACGGTGTCTAGATCGGGCTTGCCCTGGAGGCCTGTTAGTTCCACAAATTGGAACCCGTGATAGGTGAAGGTTGGGCTCCAAGTTTCGCCGTCCGCGTCTCCGTACAGGGTATAGAAATCCGTGGCGCGGGCGCGGCGCAGATTTTCGGTCATGAGGCGCCCGTCTTTGTGCAGCATCTCGCCGTAGCGGATCTGGATGCGCGAACCGACGGTTCCCCTGACTTTGAGGCGGATCGAACCGGCGAAGTTCTGGCCGAGATCAACGATATAGACCCCTTTTGACGGTTCGGTTATGGACTTTGCTTTTAGCTCCTGTGTCACGCGCACCGGAGGGGCGGGATAGGCCTGCATTCGGGCGGGGCGCTGGAACCCGAGTTCGACAGGGCGCGAGTGGCCCGGTTCTTCGAATACTGATTTCAGGCTGCCGTTGTCTGCGGCGGGGATAGCGTTCGTCCATTTCGAGGCGATGCTGTCACCGGACTTGCACCAACCGGGATCGTTTAAATTCGCGTCATAACTTTCGCCCATAATGATATCAGCCTCACGAATTGGTCCGTCTCCGCTGACCAGCCACGATGGATCCGTGCCGATGATTTCCTTGGAGCCGTCGGCATATTCCAGCTGCAATTGGGCAAGCAGGGCGGGTGTTTTTCCATAGAGATAGCGGCCAAGATGGTTCGGGCCATAGCCACACATCAGGGCGTAGCCGACATAGCCCGCATACCAGCCGTCAGTCACAATGGCACCAACCGTATTGCTGCCCTGCTTGACCAATGGGGTGACGTCGTATGTCCGGTAATAGGCTCGTTTCAGGTAATCGGACCAGCCCGGTTCAAAAAGGGCGTCGCCGATTTTCGCTCCGTTGAGGTGCATCTCGCAAAGGCCAAGTGCTGAGGAGAATAAGGTGGCGCGAGTTATAGCTTTCTTCGCGGAGAACTCTTTTCGATAATAACGGGCGGGCGGAAGAATCAGCTCACCGGGCTTATCTGGCAACGCCGTGGTGTCACGAAATGAAATCCATTGCGCCTTCCAATCATCCGCTTTCAAGAGACCCATCGTCCACTTCGCCGGTTGGCTCCAGGCCGAGGGATTTCCCATTGGCCTGCTAGCCTTATCTCCTGTGGCAACCCACACCCGCACTTTCCAGTAGGCGGCGGCACCTGAGTTCAGCGGTTTGCCACGGTATTCCACCTGGGTGGATTGGTCAAAGTCCGCCTGTCCGCTATCCCACAGATCCCCCTTGTCCTGTTTCAAAAGATCTTCCGAACTCGCTACCAATACCTGATAGGCCGTCTGCCGATCACTGCGGCGATTCGATTCGATGGCCCAGCTCAGCCGCGGTTGGCTCGCCTCGATGCCGAGTGAGTTTTCGAGGTATTCGCAGCGCAGTTGAGTTGCGTCGGCCGCTTGAGTCGAGGCACTTGCGGCGAGCATGCATGCCGCGACGCAGTGGATTAGATGATTCATCCGGGTCTTCATGTTTGGTTATTTCTCTGGACTGAGTTCAATGGTTTCGTTCACCGTAGTCTTGAGGGAGAATCGCTCGCCCTGCTCGGTTTCAGCAGAAGATCCCGGCTTGCCACCGTTCCTGATTAGATTTACTTTTCTGTCAGGCCATGGGTTGATGACGATGCAATCCTTGCCCATTTCGCTGAGAATCTTTACTCCTGAAACGTCGCCATTCTTTATCTCTGCTGATACCAGAAATGCGCCGACTGCCCGAAGAGTTCCGAATTTCGCATCCATATCATTGGGCCAGCACGGGAAGAAGCGCAGCACTCCTTCATGGCTCTGTAGAAGCATCTCGTTGAGCGCGTTGAAGCCAGCACAGTTCTCGATGCCACCGCCACCATAGGAGAGCAAGCGGTTAGGCATGGAGTGTTTATCGCTCTCATTACGCAGCCCAGCTAGAATTTCCTTTGGATCATGGCCGACGCGGGCACAAGCGCTATACCATGTGGCGAATCCGTTGCCGTCACTCCAGCGTCCCATCGCTTGGATCATGTTTCGGGAAATTTCCAGCAGCTTCGGATCGCTATCAAATCCGATCGCGCCAGCCGGGAAGATATGCTGGATGCCGAGCGTGTTATCATTGCACCAGTCCATGCCCTTTTCCGAGTACCGAAAGACCGTCTTGCCATTGCGCTCCTGAGTCGGGAAGGCGCTCAGCTTCCCGCAAATGTCCTTCCACTTGGCACGCCGGTCCTCGTCCACTCCCAAGTCCGCGCTCATCACCAGCATGTTCTTGAAGAGCGTGCTCACCAAGCCCAATGACAGAAGGTTGTTCACGTCCGGTCCAGATCCCTCATGCATCGAGTCGCTGTAGATGACGTAGCGACCATTCTCGAACTTCAGGTAATTCTCCCAGAAATCCGCAACCTCGCGCAAGAAGTTGTAGCCCGTTTTTCTGAGCCACTCTTGGTTCTGGGTGTACTGGTAGTACCAAATGAAGTTGAGCGCGGCGTAGGCGGCGTCGCTGCGTTGGCCCCAATCGCTATCGTCGCCTTCTGGGCACATGCCCCACGGCCCGATGCTGACCGGGAAATGGACGCCCTTCCAGCCCTTTTTTTCCGCTATTTTCTTGCCGCGTGGAACAAACTCATTGATTGCCTGATAGAACGGCAGGGAGACATCGGCATGGTTGGCGGCGTACACACCGAAGTAAGGTGCCTGGAAGTTATAGTTTAAATGAAAGTCCCCATGCCAGTTCGGTTTGTTTGTGGTAAGCCAGTTGCCCCACAGGCCGGGTGCCACCTTGCCGGAGCGGCTGCATGAGGCCATGATGTACTGCGACGCATACCAGTGTTGTTCGAGGACCTTGTCGGGAATTTCGATGAATGACCTGCTCCAGAAGTCTTGCCACCATTGGCGATGCAAGACCTCAAATTCGGCGATCTTGCCGGGTGTCAACGCCGCAATGAGTGCTTTGGCCTCTGCTAGCGGATCCTTGCCTTTGCAGTCGAGGTCGCTCAAAATGGCTGCCACGATGACGCTCGTCTTGCCGGGTTCCAGTGTGAGATGGCTGGCGTCGGCAGCGCCGGGGATGCTGATGGCGAGCGCGATCTTGCGGCTGTCAGGGCTGGGATTGGCAGCGTCCGGCTCATAGAAAAATGAAGGGCCGTTCGAGTTCTGCAACGTCATCGTCAGAGGCTCGGATCCCTTGTTAGCCAGTTCGACGCACAGCAGATTGCGGTTGGCATCCACCCAGGAGCGGGATGCGAGGGCGGCGCTACCTTTGACGTATTCGCCTGACAATTCCGCGTGTTGCATATCTACCGTGGTTTTCAAGGCAGCGCCCTGCAAGGCAGGTATATGGATGTGCATCTGTCCGACTGCCATGACAGATTGGGAGATTCTTCCCCATGCGTCATTCTTGCCGATGTAGAAGGTTAGGTCATCCGCCGGGCCGGATAACATGACACCGACATCGCCATTGCCGATGATGGGTCCGGCGGCCATCGCGCTGCTAGCCCCGCCGGCCGGCCCGTTGATGACAAATGATTGGCTGGCGATCATCGGTGCATTTTTGGCCGATGGCACCCCGGACGCCAGCGAAGCCGCCATAAAAATTGCCACGGCGGACAGGCCAAATTTCGCACATTTGAGCATCTGATTCATGATGGGGGATTATTTGTGGGTCGGGGTGAGGGTTGGATTGGCAGCAGCATCTTTGTTCTCTAATTTCATCACTCCGCATCCGCGTTGCAGCGGGACGGTCAGGCGGATTGTCTGGCCGTCAAGGCAAACGGCGACAGGAACCGCTGCCTCAGCGCCGGGGTGGGGGACAGTGCATACGGATTGCGGGGTGATTTCTTTCACGTTGCGAAGAACGATATCCATGCATTGCGCATTTTGGCCATCGGCGGTCACAGACACGCTGCTACAAGGCATGTTCCGCGCCGAGGGCAAGCGCAAAAATGACCTCGATTACGCCGCCCTCTACTCTCTCACCGCCCTTCTATCCCTCCTCAAGGACCCCGATTTCCACGACGACGATCCAGACCCAAACCTCTGCATGGTATCGACGTCTTGCAGTCAATGGAGTCCCTGGAGAAATTGCAAATCGACTAGATCAGCATGCAAGAGCAGATCGGATTCGAACAATACGTGGCAACTACTCTCGTAAGTTGCTGATCGGGGTAGAACTCATACTGGCGGCGGTGGTGATCTTTTGCGCTTGCTGGTCTGGCCTCGGATTCATTCCAAGAATTCTTCTCTATCCTTGTTTAGCGTCGCTAGGCATCGGAGCATGGAAGGCGATCGATGGCTTTTCAGGCTACTTCATGGCTCCCAGTAAAACGGGAATCAGCCGAAGACCCCAGCTAATCCAAAATGATGGAGTGGTCTAATAAGTATTTTATGTGCAACGGCCCACTGGTTTTGCAATTTCAACGGCTTCACTTTGCATTTTCGGCGGTGCCACTTTAACGTTCACCAGTGAATCTTCGATGTCAGCACTGTGGTCAGCAAATTGTTGCCCGTGGCTTTGGGAAATGCCCTGGATGCTATCGAGACCTTCCAGAAGATCTTCAACTAAGCCCGAGGGAAAAGGAGCACGAAGAGATGGAGGAAAAGTGGAGGGAGATGGATGAGCGTATAAGAGAAGGAAGAGGCGACAGCGGCATGGGCGGAAGCTCACTCTGAAGTTGCCAAACCTGCTCCAAATACATTCTAGAATTTCTTAGCCGCAAGGAGGCGAAAAAGCCGCAAAGCGAAGATGCTCTTCTCTTCTTCCTGCCATTCATTTCGGGGCATTTGGCTTTCGGGTTATTCCGGCTAGTGAGGGGTGATTATCACCGATTCAGTGCGGATCAGAGTGCTGGCTGGAGGTAGCGGCGCTGGGCGGCGGCCTCCGGATTGTGGGGCGAATTGCTGGCGGCAGCGCGGGTGTCGGCCAGCAATTCGTCGCGGAATTTAGCGATGATGGCTTCCACCGGCCACGACGAGGCTTCGCCAAAGGCGCAGACCGTCTTGCCGTCGATTTGATAGGCGACGGACTCGAGGGTTTCCAGGTCGGCCGGGGAGGCGTCGCCGGCGACGAGTCGGTCGGAGATTTTTTTCATCCAGGTGGACCCTTCGCGGCAAGGCGTGCATTGGCCGCAGGATTCGTGGGCGTAGAACGTGTTGAGGTTGTTGAGGACCCAGGACATTTTGCGGGAGTCGTCCATGACGATGACGCCGCCGGAGCCGGCCATTGAGCCGCAAGCGGCGATGGTGTCGAAGTCGAGAGGAATGTCCCAGAACGCGAGTTGGCGGGCGGAGCCGTCGAGGTTTTTGAGGGTGAAGGATTCCTCGCAGCGGAGGATCTTGGCGGACGAGCCGCCGGGAATGACGGCCTTGAACTCGCGGCCGTCCTTGGGCCCGCCGCAGAGGTCGTATAACAACTCACGCATCGTCAACTTGCCGACCTCGATCTCGAAATAGCCGGGTTTTTTCACGTCTCCGGAGACGCAGAGGATGCGGGTTCCGGTGTTGCGCGGCACGCCGAGCTTGGCGTACTCGTCCCCACCCATCCGGATGATGTGTTTGACGTGGCAGAGCGACTCGACGTTGTTGACGATGGTCGGGCACATGTAGAGGCCGAGGGCTGCGGGAAAATACGGTGGCTTGATGCGGGGGTACGGGCGTTTGCCTTCGAGCGACTCGATGAGGCCGGTTTCCTCGCCGCAGATGTAGGCACCGGCGCCGCGGTGGACGTAGATTTCGACATCGAAGCCGGAGCCGAGGACGTTTTTGCCGAGGAAATTGTGGGAGCGGGCCTGCTCGATGGCTTGCTCGTGGATGATGGCGGCTTGGGGGAATTCCTCGCGGATGTAGATGTAGGCGATGTGTGCGCCGACGGCGAAGGAGGAGATGACCATGCCTTCCAACAATTGATGGGGGTCCTGGTGGACGATGTAGCGGTCTTTGAAGGTGCCGGGCTCCGACTCGTCGCAGTTGCAGATCAGATAGACGGGCTTGGTGTTGTTGGGCGGGATGAACGTCCACTTCATGCCGGTGGGGAAGCCGGCGCCGCCCCGCCCCCGCAGCCCGGATTTTTTCACTTCATCGGTGATGTCCTTGGGTGCCATGGCGATGGCCTTGCGCAACTCCTGATAGCCGCCGTCTCGCAGGTAGCAGTCGATGGACGGGTCCCAGCCTTCGCGGTCCACGTTTTTGAAGATGAGGCGGAATTCGCGCGGGTGTGGAGGTTTGGTGTAGGTGATCATGCAGGGGGTGCTCCGCCGCCAGAATGGCAGCGAATCGCCTCCGGCAAAACCCAAATTTTGCATAAATATTCCTGAGTCATTCGTTTTTCGGCTGAGACCCCTCAAAATTGGCGGTGGAGGCGGTGATTTTTTTCCGATGAATGTGGGTGGCGGGGCATGTTTCATGGAAAATGTCCAAGGATTTGGCTCGCGGCGGGTCGCCTTGTTTGACAGCATGCACGCAATCCCGTTCATTCATGGATCCCCAAACCGCCAGCCCCCAACTTCTGGTTGATTCCGAAGGCAGCTTGCCGCTGCCACAGGAACTGCCGCCGGAGGAGGATCGCTCCCTCCGCCAAGTGTTCGAGGCGGACGAGTCCGCTCTGCTGCGCTATGCCTTCGGCTTGGTCGGCCAGCGCGAAACGGCCGAGGACCTGGTCCAGGAGGCATTTGTCCGCTTGCATGCTCACTGGGACGAGGTTGCCAATCCTCGGGCCTGGCTGTTTCGCACCATCCGTAACCTCGCTCTCAACCACCTCCGCGACCACCAGCGGGAATGCCCGCTGGACTCCACCCAGGAATGGGCCAGCAACACGCCCGACCCCGAACAAGCGCTCGGCCGCCTGGAAGCCCTCGGCACCCTCCAACTCCTCATCGCCGAATTGCCCAGCGCCGACCGCCACCTCATCCGCCTCAAGTACCATCAAAAACTCAAATATGACCAAATCAGTGAGCGCACCGGCCTGAGTGTTGGCAACGTCGGCTACAAACTCCACCACCTGCTCAAAAATCTCGCAGATTCCCTCCGCCACCTCGGCATCGAAAGCGCGGAAGGGTAGAAAAGACGCAAGACACAAGACTTCAAGACACAAGATAACGACAGTGATGACTTATCAGTTATTAGTTCACAACCCAGTGTTCGACCTCAAATGTGCTACGGGGTCGGGCACGTTCGATTCCCTGAAATTTCCGTCAAACCCAGGAACCGGGCAAGAAGAGCTGTCGCATTGTAGCGGCGTGTCTATGACCGCCGATGCCCATGAATTGCCAATGAGCACCCTTTTCAGCAGGCACCATCTCATGCGCAGCGGCGCTCACAGAGCGCCGTTACAATGCGCATCGGCGCTCACAGAGCGCCGCTACAATGCGTCTCAGTTGCGCCTCTTTCCCGATAATTCTTAACCTATAACATTTATTTTCATGTCCCAAAAACCTCCATTCGCTACCATTGGCGACGAGCCGATCGAGGCTCGGATTGTGGCCTGGGTGCTCGGGGATGCGTCCGCCTTCGAGGCGGCTGAACTCGAGCGCCTGTGCGACGAGCGCCCCGAACTGCTGGTGTTCCGCCGCCGCATGCGGGCCCTTCACGGCTTGCTCAGCGAGGCTGAGACGGCCGAGCCGGATCATTCTATCAAACTTTCGCCGGAAAAGCGCCGGGTGCTCGATGAAATCTTTGGCGTGGAAGAACCTCCGAATGTCGTGGATCATTCCCGGGCCGCCCGCAGCCGCCTCCACCTTTGGCGCAAGGGCCTGCTGGCCATCGCCGCTTGTTTGGTTCTGGTCGCCGGGCTGGCTGCGCTGTTCTCGTCCGGGTCCATCTCCGTCTTGTCAGCGCACAAGAATGCCGCCATGGCGAAGAATGAGCGCAAGGCGGCCAGCGCCGGGAATTCGGAGGTGATGCTGGAGGAACTCAAGAAGGCTATCCGAAAACAAGAGGACGCCGTCGAGGAGCGCCGCAAAGTACTCGCCAATATTGTCAGATCCAAGGGCATCACCTATTACGGCCAGGATTCCTATCAACGGGCGGGTGACATGGATGGAGACGGCGGTGCCAAGAACTCGATGGACACCTTCAATCAGTTAGAAGGTGAGAAGGCGCAGTTGGAGGGTATCATCCAGGGTTTGCTGAAATACGATGGCGACCAGCTCATGACCTACGCCTCGGGCTTGGCCCTTCCCGACAATACGGTTCAGTCGCTCTATCCAAAATACCTGGCCGAGAAAACCAAGTTGGAGCAATTGAAGATAGATGGCCTGGCCGACCAGCATCCAACACTGCAAGCCCATGAGAAACTCGCCGAGTCGTTGAAAAAGCAGCTTGATGAAGGCGTCGTCTCGTTGCGTGACACCTTGCAAGCCAAGCTCGAACTGGCCGATGCCCGCTTCAAACGGGCGCAGATCAGCAAGAACGAGAAACGCGGTGATGCGATCAAGCGCGGGCTGGACGCTCAGGACTATGTGGATGCCAAGCGGGAGTTTGAGTCGGAGCAGGAGATGCTCCAGCAGATGAAGCTGAAATTGATCGGGGAAGAGATTGCCAGTAAAATGCCGGACGATGACAAGTCCCGGATAATGGTGTTCCGAGGAATGGATGGTTCGGAGTCTCTCGCTCGTCGTGCTCCGGCCGCTGGTCCCAAGGCGAGTGACAATCAAGTGCCGCTCAAGACCGCCTCTACCACCACCAAGCGAGTTGAGGCCACGGCGGCTAGTGACAATCTCGTGCCGCTCAAGACCGATTTGCCCCCTGAGCTTATCGAGGGCACCCCTTCGCCGATCGTCCTGAATCGCGCCACACCAGCACCCGCCTCAAAGCCTGCCTCAGAGTCCGCCACAAAGCCCGGTGAGACGGACGTTGCCCAGCGCAGTGCCGCGAAGTCTTCTGGAGAATCCGCTAGCTTGGGGGGCCCGCCGGACCTGGCGGCCAATACCAAACGGCCGGCAGCTGCCGCCGCAAGCCCGATGGAGCCGGCAACCGGGGAGTTCCTGAGTGCGGAAGAGGAAACGTCAGCCGCTGACGGACAGGCCGCCCCGGGTTCCGGCAAGCGCCACAAAATGATGGCTGTCACCGGAGGCAAAAGGGTCATCGTCGATGGCGATCGTTCAACTTTCAAGCTGCCTCCGCAGCTCGAGCAGGGGGAACGCTTCGGCGAGATGGCTCCGCTCACCAGCCTCGGAGGAATGGGCGGCGTCGGAGCAGGCCTCGGTTTCGGTGGTGGAGGTGGCGGAGGCGCGGGCGGTCTGCTAGGCGGTCCAGGTGCCGCAGCTCATGGCTTTGGGAGCGGCAGCGGCACCCGCTTCCGCTACGCAACCGACTACTCCAGCAAGGCGGACTTCGACTTGCCCGGTGCGGATTCCGATCGAGGCAGTGGCGCGATGGCTGACGCCTTTTCAGGCGGGGACAAAGCTGATAAGCACGAGGTGGCACCCACCGGTTTTACCGGATTCGTGGAGTACGGGTCGCCGATTCAATCCCCGCAAGATGGGAATGGGTTGCCCGCAGCAGCCACGCCACCGCCCGCCGCGCCGCCAACTCCAGCCCCCGCGAATAGCCCCGCGATTGTCACCTGGGGCTTGCAGAAAGACATCGCGGGTGGCCCCTCCGATGCCACCAAGGATGCCGGGGGCAAGCACCGCAGCGAGAGCCGCCTGATGCTGAGCGACTCGAAAGACGCGCTTCAAGTCGTGCCCGAATCCGCCAAGCCGGCCAGCGCCGGCGAAAAAAATGATGCCATTCCCACCTTGGGCGATTTGCCGCTTGTTGGGAAACTTTTTGCCGCCAAGGATACTGATCGAGATGGACGCCTGGCAAATCGGGACAAGGCGAATGAAGCATCGCGATCCAGGTTGCTCAACGATGTGGATATGGGCCAGCAAGGGCAGGCGCTGGCTGAAGAACTAGACGAAGCGCCAGGCAAGACTGCGGAGGCCAAATCCACCTCTGAGATCATCCGTGAGTTTGACGGCAAGGCGAAGGCTGCGGCAACGACGCCCGCAGCAACGGAGTCCGTAGCAGCGCCGCCCGCAGCAACGATGTCTGCGGCGATGCTGCCCGCCATTCATGATGCGGAAGTGGCGGGTAAGGAATTGGCCTTTCCCGAGAAACACGCCCAGGCCGGTGACGCAATCGTCACTAACGGAATACTCAAGCCGGTTGCACCCCGCCAGGATAAGATATCCGCCGATGGGCAAAAGTCCGCTGATTTGTCCGACCTTGTGCAGCTTAAAAAGAGCCGTCTCCAAACGGCGCAGGTGGATTCCGATAGATATCTTGTCGAAGCCCGGGATGCCTATGCCAAGAACAACTACCAACAGGCGTATGATCACTATGCGAAGGGCCTCGAGCTGCTGCCCGATGCCCCGGCCACCAAGGATCGGCGCGAGTTTCTTCGCAAATCCCTCGGTGATGTGGCGGTCGCGCTGGCCAACGATGCCATCAAGGACGGCAAAAATGACGAGGCCAAGGAATGGCTCGGCAAGGCCGTCGAGTGGAACCCTGACAATGAAGCGGCACGCCAAAAAGTGGTGGCCGACGTCGCGTCGGAAGCCACTGCCGCCGATGTTCCCTACTCGACGTTCTCTCTGAGCATCAGCGACATATCGTTCAAGATGACCCAAGCGTCTATGGCACGCGGCGAACGACCGGAACCATCATTGATCAAGGTCGAACAGTTTTACAATGCGGTGGATTACGGCGACCCGGCACCCGGCCCTAACGAGGCGGTGGCCGGCCGCGTCGAGCAGGCGGCCCACCCGGTCATTCCAGGCCGAAACTTGGTTAGAGTGGCTGTGCGCACCGGTGCCGCAGGACGCAGCGCCACCCAACCGCTGCGCCTCACCTTGTTAGTCGATCAAAGCGGCTCGATGGCCCGTGACGACCGCCGTGCCGCGATGGCACTGGCCTTGAAGCAACTCGCCGGACTACTAACCAAGAACGATTTGGTGACGGTGATCGGTTTTTCGCGCAGTCCGAGATTGTTAGCGGACGGGCTCGCTGGCGACCAAGGCGCAAGACTCAGTGAGTTGGTCAACCAGGCGGCCAGCGAGGGCGGCACCAATTTGGAAGAGGCGATGAAATTGGGTGAGCAGATGGCGCTTCGCCACCAGACGGCCGGAGCCCAGAACCGGATCGTGTTGTTCACCGACGGCGCGGCCAACCTCGGCGACGCCGACCCGTCGCGGCTCGCCGACAAGGTGACCGCGATGCGCCAGAAAGGCCTGGCCTTTGATATCGCCGGGATCGGCACCACCAACCTCAACGACCAATTGTTAGCAGAACTCGCACGTCATGGCAACGGTCGCTACTGTGTGGTGGGGGCCGAGACGGATGCAGGAAGCAGCTTTGCGCGGCAACTGGCCGGGGCGTTCCGGCCGGCCGCCGAAAACGTCAAGGTCCAGGTGCGCTTCAACCCGCAGCGGGTCGGTCGCTACAAATTGCTAGGCTTTGAGGAACACCGGCTCAAGACCGAAGACTTTCGCAACGACGCGGTGGACGCCGCCGAACTCGCCGCCGAAGAGGCCGGGGTCGCGCTCTATCAGGTGGAGCCGCTCGCCGAGGGCAGCGGCGAACTCGGCGAGGCAAGCCTGCGCTTCCGAGACGCCGCCAGCGGCCGCATGGTCGAACGCACGTGGACGATCCCTTACGATCCCGCAGCGCCGGCATTTGATCGCGCCACCCCCTCGCTGCAACTCGCAGGGCTGTCGCTACTGGCCGCCGAAAAGCTCCGCGGCGGACCCTTAGCCGAGGCGATCGATTTCAAGCAATTCGTTGCCCCGCGTGCCACCGTGAAACAGTTCTATTCTAACAGTCGTCGGGTGGCGGAAATGCTGGAAATGGTGGACAAGTTGTAGGCTATGGGATATTTACTATTCATTTGTTATTGGTCTGATAGAAAGCAGATGACATTCAGCCTGGCTGCAGAAATGGAAACCGCGAATGACACGGATGATACATAGGCTAGTCCCGGGAGCAGTGTTGGTGGCAGGCTTCCTGGTGACGGGCATCGCACTGAGGCAGGGCTGGTTCTGCCGGCTGCCGAAGCCGGTGCGAGTCAGCCATGCTCGCGGGGCGGGTGAGGTTGCGCAAATTCAGGAATTGCGCCGGGCCCTGCGCGAACAGGAAGAGGTGGTGGCAGAGAGCCAGAAGATCCTCGATAACATCATCCGGGCCAAGGGGGTGACCTATCAAGGCGAAGACGGCACTGCGGAGGTGGGGGATGACCACCATGAGGAGGTTGTTTCCAGAGCGGACCGGGATTTGATCGAGATCGAGCGGGCGATCAACGGGCTGCGCTATTTGGAGGGCGAGGCATTGGTGCGGCATGCGGCTGAGGTCGTCGTACGGGACAATCCGGTGGCGGCCTGGTATCCGGAGTGGTTGGCAGTTCGCCATATCGTGGCTCCGAATAGAGTGGAGCGCAGGCGGGTGAATGAGCGACTGGCCGCGATGACGCAGAGCTTGAATGAGGAGGTTGAAGAACTCATTCGCAGGCTTGAGGAAATGAAGGCGGCCGCGTCTGTCCGGCTTTCTGGATTGGACGCGCAACAGGGGCACCCGGTCTATCGCAATGCGAAATCCAAGTATGAGGCGGCGTGCGAATTGTTGGATTGGATGAACAGGAAATTGCAGCGGATGGAAGGCTTGTCAGTTTCGCTGCAGGCCGGACGAACTGTAGCGGCGCTCTGTGAGCGCCGTGCGAATGGCTCGCCATTGATGCCGTCCGTCACAGAGCGCCGCTACAATGCGCTCCATGGGCAGCGACTGTCACAGACCGCCGCTACAAGCCAATCATGGGCAGTGATGGTCACAGATCGCCGCCGCGACGCACTTCCACGAATACTCACCAGATACCCTCTTATATGAAAACGATCCTATATCTAACACTGTTACTCGCCCCGCTCGGATTTTGCCAGGAAGTGAAGGAGCCACTGGTGCTGATGCCATGGCAGCCGGCCGTCAAGGAGGCACCGCTATTTTTTGCGGCCAGTGCGGAGGTGACGGCGCGGGTTGGATTGGCGGATGTGACCAGTGATCAGCAACTGGCGTTCCGGGTGCTCCAGGGGCGGCCCGAGGTGCTGTCGTTAGGATTGAGCGGGGTGGGGGAGGTGACGGCGGTCACTGGTGAAGGCTTGCGCGATTGGTCGCTGCGGGTGGATGCCGGCGGAGCACGCTTTCTGGATCTGCGCCCAGCACTGTCCGAGGCCAAAGATGTGAAATTGCCGGTGGAGTTGAAGGTGCTGGTCAAAACACGCTCGGTTTTTGCCGGTGGTGGTGGCGGGGCGGCGACGTTGGTGTTGCCGACGCCGGGCACGGCCACCAGTCTGGCGCTTGATTTGGCCATCACGGCGGATCCGGGTGTGGCGCTGCAGGTGACCAAAGCGGATGGCCTGCGTCCCGTGGAACCAGCCGACGCTCACAAATTCGTCGGATCGGGCGCGGCGGCGGTGGAGGTGCAGGTGGCACCGGGTGGCTCTGGCGCACGCGGACTTGAATTGATAGATATGCGTTTGACTGGCAAGCCGGCGGAGGACGGCAACAGTGTGTCCTTTCACCTAACCGGTCAGGTGCGATCGGCGGCGGAGGGCTCGGCGCTCGAATTGTTTGACGGCGTGGCATTGGCGGGCGGGGTGGCCGGCGACGGTTGGCATGTGGTGCTGCGGCCGGTCAAGGACAGTTATGTGTATGACTTGGTGGCGGAGCATGCCGGTGAGTTGCCGGTGGCGGTGGATTTTGACGTGCCGGTGACCCGCAAGGGCGATTGGCGGATGCTCAATTTCAGGTTGCCCGCCGGAGTGATGGTGCCGCTCCAGCTCGAGGGTTTGGGCAAGGGTGTGGAATTCAACCGCAGCCTGCCGGTGGTGCCGGAGCCGTCCGGCGACCTGTGGAGCGGCTTCCTGCCGGCCAGCGGTGCGGCGGCCATGGCATGGCGGGTGGCCGACGCCGTGGTGGATGGCGCATTGTTTTTTTCCAGCACGGAAACCACCGACGTGCGGGTCGGCAGCGGCTTGCTGAGGCAACTCACGGTGCTCGATCTGCGCGTTCTGCAAGGCAAACTGGCGGAATTGGCGCTCACTCTCGACGGCCCGGGCGAGGTCCTTTCGGTATCCGGGGAGACGGTGTTGGGTTGGACGGTGAAGGACGATAAGGGCGCGCGCCGACTCGAAATCAAGTTGAACCAGCCGATCGAGGGCACGGGCCGCGTGGTCATCGAGTCGCAAGCGGCGCTGGGCGGCTTTCCTCTGCGCACTGCGGCATTGCGGATGGCACCGGTGGGCGTGCTGCGCCATAGCGGGTGGCTGCGGGTGGCTAACGATGGGGCTGTTAGGATAGAAGTGACAGAGGCCAAGGGCTTGATTCAGTTAGCACCGGCGCAATATCCCGGCGGAGTGGATGAGAAGTTGCGGCAGGTGTTTGCCTATCGGTTTCCTGCGGCGGATTACAGTTATGCGATACAGGCGGACCAAGTGATGCCGGAAGTTTCGGTGACCGAGACGACGGTGTATGAATTGGCAGAGACCGACCGGCGGGTGTTTGCCGAGATTGAATTGGACATCCGCGAGGCCCCGCTGCGCGAGTGGGAGTTGGATATTCCGGCCGATCACGCGGTGGCGGCGGCCAGTGGCGCGGCGGTGGCCGATTATGTGCTGGCCAGCGAGACGAAGGACGGCATGCGCCGCCTCAAGGTGATCTTCA
>Ga0118677_10004090_pt1 | contig 26926 bp, 15 predicted proteins | sample AliMusrvi5mmetaG_FD_86154 | JGI IMG/M metagenome (GOLD analysis project Ga0118677, IMG submission 86154) | reverse complement strand
TGCGGCAAAGAGAAGCAGGAGCTTGAAAAGCGGTTGTCGCGTTCAGACGACCTGCCATGGTGGGATATAACGATTAAGCCTTTAATGGGAGTTTAGCAAGTTCTTGCTCCCTAAGCGCTTACCAACCTGCTGCCGCCTTGAGGAAATCAATATCAACGGCCGTTTCGACCTGCCTGCCGTTCGCCGATGTCAGAAGGATGGCAGACTTGCCCGGGACCTCCCGGATCGAAGCCACACGGTCAAAACCTGCCGGAATTCCGGCAAGCCCCATGATATAAGGCACGACGAGTGGCTTCCTGGGATTTAGCTTCAGGCAAGTCGGAAATCCTTTTAGGGAAAAGGGGTTCTTGCGTGCCGACTCCGCCAGGCCGATAGCAAAGTAGGAAGTCACTTCCTCCAAACCCATCACATTGACATGCCGGCTATTCCAGGGAGGGTAGTGGCGTCCGCCGTTTGAGATCCAGAAAAGCGTCTCCCGCAAGATGCGCGGGTCCTTCAAGGCGAACCAGACATACCGCTCTTTGGGAAATGCCACCGCCGTCCAGGCAAAAGGAACTTCTGTGTCGCACACCAGCATGACCAGATCCTCGAAACCACGCCGGGCTGGATAACGAGTCAAGTCGGCGGTCTCGCCGGTAATGGTGGGCACCTTTTCCAGGGATTCGAACTCGGCGCCCTGCTTCAGCCAGGAATAACCCCGCTTCTCGGGGAGCTCAAATGCCTGCGGAAACACCTGGCCATACACAAAGCGGCTGGTGGATACCAACCCGCTCGCTGCCGAATCAGGGAACTTAAGCATGGCGTGATGTCCCAGATTCATTGGGCCGCTCATGCCCGATACCACGTGCTGGGAATAAATCGTATTCTGGCCGTCCACGAGCCAAATCCTCTTATCCACTTGCCCGGATCGAACCTTCGTCATGAGGTTCAGATGCAGGCACGTCCGGCTCGCCTTGGTTTCCAGGGACTGGAATTGCCAGCGGGCGTTGGCAGTCTCGCCGTGGACCGGATGTCTTTCCTTGCCAAAAGCGGTGGCATTGCCGCCGAACGGCATGCAGAAGAAATCGCCGCGCAGAGCCTTTATGATGGGTGGCTGTGAGGGATCCAGCCCTTCCTCGGCCCACGGCGCCACTGAGAACGGTTGGAGCTTGCGGCCCTTGCAATTAAAAGTGACCGGTCCCAACTGTCCGCCCATTTCGGTAACGAAGGCTTCCACCTGGGGTGAAGCCACCCGCCAGGAAGGTTGCCCGTGAATGATCCGCTGTTTGCCTTGAGTCCTTGCTTTCGCTTTCATCGGCTCAAGTTAACAAAGACACCAAGGCTTGTCTGTACCTACTTCATGGCGACTCTGGCTACTCGACCGCAATCTCTGGCGATCAATCGGGGCGAGCATTTCAATCCGCCCCCGCCGGCAGCATTACGGCTTCTTCCGCTCCAGGGTCAGCTCGACGAAGTGGACCGGGATCAGGGAATCACTTCCGTAACGGACGCGGTAAGCGAAGGTGTTGGCCGTCGGTTCGGGCGGCTCCGGCACGTCAACCCCACCGTCAGGCACCGGGAAGGAAAAATCCAGAATCAGGCGGCCTTCGATACCGGCCTTCACTCCCTTGACCAGCCGCAACGGCACCGCGATCTCATAGATTGTTCGCCCTCCTTGCGCCCGGCAAACGTATTTGACGCCCGCGACCACCCCTTCCTTCTTTCGGCCGGCCGTCCTGTTCCAGACCTCCTGCTTGGTGGCGTCAAAGCCCAGTCGAAGGAAGTCGGCCCCGAAATCGGCGTTGCTCAACCGGTGCGCCATGCCGACTTGAAGGTCGTCCTTGAATCCCAATTCCTCTTCCTCCGCCGCCATCACCGCCGGGACGGTAACGGCCAGGTAGAGAGTCGTCGCGTCGTAACACGTCTGGATTTCCGCCGCCGACTTCAGGTCCTGGCCCAGTTTCACCGACGGGATGCCTGCCCAGTCCGGGAGCCGCCCGTCCAGGAGGGGAGCCGCACGGCGATAGGGCGTGCTGATTTCCTCAAGCAGGCGAACCTCACGGTGGAACCGGTGGCGGTGCCCTCCCGCAGCGACGTTGAATTCCAGCCGCGGGAGCGACGGCAGCGTAGCGCTGTCTTTGAGCGCTTTCAAAGTGAAGTTGTGCTGCTGACTGCCTCCCGGCGGGATCTGGAGTGAGACTCTCTTCGGCTCGACCGAAAAGGCGCTGGTATCGAGGACCCATGAGGCCTGGCCCACCAGAGTCTCCAGGTAAGGATTATCAATGGCGACAGCGAAGCTCACTCCGTCTCTCAAGTCGCTGGAGCCCCGCTTTATCCCGATTCGCGAGACGTTCCTGGCCGCGAACTGCAGGCTCCCCATTACGTCCGCCTCGGGATCGGTCAACTCTCCGTGATCGGTCACCACCCGGATATCGAACGAGTCGCCCGAGACCTTCACTCTCACAAAGTGGTGTTCACCACCGGACTTCTTGTATTCCGGCCTCAATTCGGCACCGCCCCCGCCGGTGATGAAATAGCGGATGCCGTCGAATTCGCGAGTGGGTCCGTAAGCGTGGTAATGCCCGGCAAACACCGCCCGGACCCGCGAATTCCTGAAGAGGGGGTGCAGGGTTTGGTCCCAAAAATCGTAATATTCCGGCGTGATCCGTTCCGGCTCCCAGACGGGGAAGTGCATAAACACAAAGACGCCTTTAGCCCGGGTCGCATTGAGATCGGCCTTCAACCATTCAAGCTGGGCCGACCCCAGGTAGCCCCAACGCTCCTTCTCGGTATTATCCAGCAGCACGAAATGCCAGTCCTGGTAGTCGAACGACTGGTAGAATTTGCCGAAGCGGCGGCCATAAATCTTCCGGGCCTCTTTCGAGTGCGTGTCATGGTTCCCGGGAAGCTGGTAGTAAGGCGGCTCAACCGCTTTAATGACCTGCTGGTATTTCTCCCACTGCTTCTCCTTGCTGCGCGGGCCATAGCCATAAATCAGGTCGCCGAGGTTGACCACCAGCGCCGCCTTCAAGGTATTGATCCTGGCGATCAGTCCTTGGAACAGCCGGAAATCCTGGCTCTCGAAGCTTGGCCGGGTGTCCCCAATCACTACAAACTCGAATTCTCCGGCCCGCCCAAAGCTGGCCGTGAGGGTCGCGAGCACCAGGAAGATCAGACGTCTTCGTGTGAATGCTCCAGCCACCGAACTCGCTCGCTGTTGAAAAACGGCCGCCTGCATACCACGGATACCATGCCAGAGTTTCAACATCCCCGCCAGCCGGTTCTCAACGGCGGCGGGATTTACCCCGGCCGCTGTTGCCCTGGACCGGAACCCTGGATGCGCTGGGAGTGAACGTGTGCTACGGTTACTCATGAGATTAGTGTTGTATGTAGTCTCATTCACGGATGCTGTGGGCTCGTGTACTTTCCCGCCAACGAACCCCTTGCGCGTAGTTTGCTCAGGCTCGTCCGGACGTCCATTTCATTATGCGGCCCCGAATCGGAAGGGAGGTGAGCTATGGTCAGCCGTCAACTGGAACTAAGCTTTGAGAACCAGCCAGGGCTCAAACCGGCGGGTCGAAGCCGGTGCCGTTCAAGTCGAGCGAATTGGTGGTTCGAGCGGATGCGGGGAGCTGTGAATCACGTCCTTGATTGGCCTTCCTCGCCAGCGTGGATTTCTCGCCCGACCCCAACCTTAGCTAACTCTGGGGCACCTCGGCTCCCTCGCAGAGGTTCGTGAGGCCGTGCGCCGTCCCTCCAAAACGGAGACACTCGTTCCGTATGCCACCGCGTGGGATATGTCCATTGTCGAGTCACGCACCCCGGTGTCGCTTAGCCCTTTAGCTTCCGCTCCAGGATCTCCCCGGCGAGCGCTGGGTTCGCTTTGCCCTTGCTTAACTTCATCACCTGGCCCTTAAGGAAATTCAAGGCAGCAGCTTTGCCGGCCCTGTAATCGCCTACTGGTCCCGGATTGGCAGCAATGGCTTGATCGCAGAATTGTTCGATGGCGCCCGCATCACTCACCTGCGCCAGGCCCTTCTTCTCGACGATCTTCGCGGGCGCCTCGCCTGTGGCGAACATCTCCGCGAACACGTCCTGCGCGATTCGGGTACTGATCTTGCCGCTGTCCACCAGTTCGATCAGTTCAAGGATGCCCGCCGGCTTGAACTTCAGATCCCCGAGTGTGACCTGTGCCGCCGCCGTTTGTGCGCGCAGGTTGTTGATGACCCAATTTGCGGCCGCTTTGGGGTTCTTCGCCTGGTGGGCGATGCCCTCAAAATAATTGCCCAGCGGCACGTCCCAAACGAATGTCTGCGCGTCGGAGGCCGGCAAGTGGTAGTCGGCCATAAACCGACGCTTGCGCGCCAGAGGAAGTTCCACCACACGCTTGCGGACCTCCGCAACCCAGGCATCCGTCGGCTGGAACGGCATCAGGTCCGGCTCCGGGAAATAGCGATAGTCGTGGGCATGTTCCTTGGTACGCATCTCCTCGGTGATGCTGGCTGTGTCGTCCCACCGGCGGGTGGACTGGATTAACTTACCGCCTTGCTTGAGCACTTCGATCTGGCGTGGGATTTCATACTCCAGCGCCTTGCGCACCCCGCTGAAGCTGTTCATGTTCTTGATCTCGATCTTGGCGCCGAGTTCCGTCTGTCCCTTGGGCCGCACGCTGACATTTACGTCGCAGCGCACCATGCCCTTTTCCATGTCGCAATCGCTCACTCCCCCGTAAACCAGGATGTCCTTGAGCGCATTCAGATACTCGTAAGCCATGTCCGGGCTGGTGATGTCCGGCTCGGAGACAATTTCCATCAACGGCACGCCGGCGCGGTTAAAGTCCACGCCGCTGTTGCGCTCGAAGTGGAAGTTCTTGCCGACGTCTTCCTCGAGGTGTGCCCGCGTGATGCGCACGCGCGCGAGGCCGCCGTTGAACTCGAACTCGACGGAGCCGTTGATGGTCGAGGGCTTGTCGTACTGCGTGATCTGGTAGTTCTTAGGCATGTCCGGGTAGAAATAATTCTTCCGGTCGAACTTGGCGTAGCGGGTCACGGTGCAGTTGAGCAGGAAGCCGGTGAGGACGGTCAGGCGGAGCGCCTCGTCGTTCGCGACGGGCAGCACCCCCGGCAGGCCCAGGCACACTGGGCAGACGTTGGTGTTGGGGGGCGCGCCGAACTCATTAGCGCACCCGCACCACATCTTCGACTTCGTCTTAAGCTGGACGTGGGTTTCCAGACCGATGACCGTTTCGTAGTCCATAATGCCGGAGGATTGTTACCACGGATGGAGCCGGATGAACACGGATTTTTCGCATGCGTCTGGCGCGGCCCGCGGACATTCTAGTCCGCTGCGAGGTAGAGCGGTTTGCGGTTTGTAGGCGTTTCGGAGCCAGGGAGCGTTCGGGGGTTGCTGCGGACAGGAATCTCCGCGTGTCGTGTCGAGGGGGGCAGGCGAATTCCCAGGCTGAGAGTAAGGTTCTGCTGGCGAGGAGCTAGCCATCTGGTCCGTAGGATATCCATAGGGTATCCGTAGGAGTTCCGTAGGAGGTTCGGTGTCTGCCGGCAGCCGGCGCAGCAAGACTGCCCAGCCTCGGCCGGCCTGAGACCATGCTTCATTAGACGCGCAAAGCGCTGCCGCCTTCAAATATTTCTCTTTCGAGAGTGAACGCTCCCTCGCAGACTAATCGCGTGAACACAACTCTAGCCGTCCTTCTCCGGATTCATCTAATTGCTTGCGCCGCGCTCAGCGGCTTTGTGTGCGACGTCGCTGCGGGCGCAGCGGCTGACCGTGTCTCGTTGGCGGGCCAGTGGCGCTTCCAGTTGGACCGCGAGGACGCAGGCGTGAAGGAGCGCTGGTTTGAGCGCTCGCTGGACCAGCGCATCAAACTGCCAGGCGCGCTGCAGAACCAGGGCTTTGGCGACGACATCACGGTGGATACTAAATGGACCGGGGAGGTCGGTGTGGACACTTGGCTGAAAGGACCGCAGTACGCCAAGTACCGGCAGCCCGGGAACATCAAGGTGCCGTTCTTTCTCCAGCCCGAGAAGCATTACGTCGGGGCGGCATGGTATCAGCGCGACGTCGAAATCCCGGCGGCGTGGCAGGGTAAGCGGATGGAGCTGGCCTTGGAGCGACCCCACTGGGAGACACGCGTCTGGGTGGACAACCGGCAAGTCGGCACGAACACGAGCCTCTCCACTCCGCACCTTTATGACCTCGGCACCGCGCTTAAACCGGGCAGGCATACCTTGACTATCCGGGTGGACAATCGCCTCATTGTGAACGTTGGGGCCTGGGCGCACAGCGTCACCGACCACACGCAGGGGAATTGGAATGGCATCGTCGGACAGATCGAGATGCGTTGTGATCCGCCGCCGTGGGTGGCTTCGGATGGATTAGTGACATTCGACGACTTGCAGGTCTTCCCGTCGCTGGCCCACAAGAGTGCCAAAGTACGGATGCACGTGGTCAATCGGACCGGGCAGGCCGTCAAGGTGGAAATCTCCCTGAGCCCGGCTGCCGGGGACAATGTGACCAGCGCACCTCCCTGTCCTCAGCACAAAATGGAAGCGCTCATCGCCCCGGAAGGTTCAACCGTGGAAGCGGAATGCCAACTTGGCGACGTCATCTATCCTTGGGATGAATTCAACCCGTCGCTTTATCGCCTCTCCGCTCGGCTCGACGGTCGGTTCGGCGGAGGCCTGCAGATTGATACCAAAGATACAACCTTTGGCCTGCGAGAAATCTCGACCGAGGGGAAGCAGTTTGCATTGAACGGCCACCCGGCATTCTTCCGGGGCACGCTCGAATGCTGCATCTTCCCGCTGACGGGCTATCCGCCTACCGACGTGGCGTCGTGGAAGCGCATCATTGGGGCCTGCAAGGCGCATGGATTGAATCTGATCCGCTTCCACTCCTGGTGCCCGCCCGAGGCGGCTTTCGTGGCCGCCGACGAGCTGGGGTTCTATTTCCAGGTCGAGTGCGCGGTGTGGTCGAATCCGGGTGAAGACAAGGCCCTGGGCGAGTGGCTCTACGCGGAAAGCGAGCGAATCGTTCGCGCGTATGGGAACCATCCTTCGTTTCTGCTGCTGACGCATGGCAATGAGCCGCACGGCAAAAACCGTGATGAGTTTCTGGCGGGGTGGGTGAACTTCTGGAAACAACGCGACCCGCGCCGGTTGGTCACCAGCGGCTCGGCCTACCCGCAATTGCCTGAGAACCAGTACCACGTCTATTACCCGTGCCGCGGGCCGCACGGCTGGTTGGGGAAGGATTACCTGAAGGACGTGCAAGCCCTCGGTGTGCCGGCTGTCGTGCATGAGATGGGACAGTGGTGCGTGTATCCCAACTTCGACGAAGTGCGCAAGTACAAGGGGCCACTCAAGCCGAAGAACTTCGATATCTTCCGCGATTCGCTGACAGAGCACGGGATGCTGGACCAGTGGCGCGATTTCCTGCATGCCTCGGGCAAGCTCCAAACGCTCTGCTACAAGGAGGAGATCGAGGCCGCGTTGCGCACGCCGGGTATTGGCGGCTTCGAGCTTCTCGACCTGCACGACTTCCCAGGGCAGGGCACCGCGCTGATCGGCGTGCTCGACCCGTTCTGGGAATCGAAAGGCTACGTCACCCCGGCCCAATACCGCCGTTTCTGCGACGCGACCGTCCCGCTGGCTCGCGTGCTCAAGCGTGTCTGGACGACCGATGAGACGCTCTCCGCCGAGGTCGAAGTGGCGCACTTTGGCCCGGCGCCACTGGAGAAGGCCGTGCCCATGTGGAAGCTCGTCTCAACACATGGGAAGACATTGGCCAAAGGAGAATTCGCACCGAAGACGATCCCGCTGGGCCAGGGCACGCCACTGGGCCGCATCGAGATCAACCTGGGACAATTCGAGGCACCGCAGGCCGGCAAACTGGTCGTTGGATTGAAGGGCACACTGTTCGAGAACGACTGGAACCTGTGGATTTACCCGGCTCGGCCGGTGGCAGTGGCGCCGACAGATGTTTTGATCACGCCCGCGCTCGACACGGAAGCGCTTGCCCGGCTGGACGCCGGTGGCCGGGTATTGTTGCTGCCGCCCCGGCTCTCTCGTCAGCACCCGCAGCTTGGGTTCGAGCCCATCTTCTGGAACCGCTACATGTTCAACACGCAGGGCCGCCAGACGCTGGGCCTGCTCTGTAACCCGAAGCACCCCGCGCTGGCTAAGTTCCCCACGGAGTTCTTCCAGGACTGGCAGTGGGATGAGGTCGTGTCCCGGGCGCAGGGCACGGTGCTGGACGCGCTGCCGAACGAATTGCGCCCGATTGTGCAGGTGATTGATGATTGGAACACCAACCGCAGGCTCGGGCTGGTTTGGGAATGCCGCGTAGGCCGCGGCAAACTGCTGGTGTGCTCCGCCGATTTGAGCAAGGACCTGGAGAAACGACCCGCTGCTCGACAATTGCGGGAGAGCCTCGTCAGCTACACGGCAGGCAAGCGCTTCAATCCGAAGGTCGAGGTTAGCAAGGCCGAACTCGCGCGGCTGTTCGAACTGACTCAACCCTCAAATCTGGTGAAGCTCGGTGCCCGGGTGATCGAGGCTGACAGCGAAGACAGCTCCAATGGCAACATTGCGGCGCACGCGATTGACGGCGACCCCAATACTCTCTGGCACACGCGCTGGCAGCCGAGCACTGACCCCATGCCGCACCATATCATTGTGGACCTGGGCCGGCCGGTAACACTCAAAGGCATCACCTATCTGCCGCGGCAGGAAATGGCTAACGGACGCATCGCCGAGTGTGAAATCTATTGCAGCGCGGACGCCAACTCGTGGACCGAGCCGGTGGCGAAGGTGAATTGGCCCAATACCGAATTGCTTCAGACTGTGACCTTTCAGCAACCGGTGAAGGCACGCTATCTGAAGCTGGTGGCCAAGTCGGAGGTCAGCGGCCAGCCTTTCGCCGGCATCGCGGAGTTGGATGTGCTGACGGACGGGAGCGGCCTTTAGTCAGGCGAAGAGATCGAGGACAGGTTGGCCGAGGCCGTCACGGGTGACGTAGAAGGGGCGTTTTTCGATCTCATAGCTGAGCTTCGGGGATATGCCGACGGCGCGGTAGATTGAGGCGTGCAGGTCTTCGATGACGACTCGCTTGTCCAGAGTCTTGCAGGGGCGCTCGTCCGCCGTCTTCCCGTGGAGGTAACCGCGTTTCATGCCGCCGCCGAATAACAGCACGCTGCCGGCATCAGTGAAATGGCGGTGCATGCCGTAGTGCTTCGCTTCGTTGATCACGTCCGGAACCACCACCTGGTCTTTGACTTTGTTGTCGGGTTTGCCTTCGATCAGCATGTCACGGCTGAATTCGCTGGCGAGGACGATCAACGTGCGATTGAGCAAGCCGCGTTCCTCGAGATCGAGCACGAGCCGGGCGATGGGCGCATCGATCGATTTCTTCAGATCTGCCATGCGGGTGTGGCCGTTCTCGTGGGTGTCCCAATATTCGAACGGAATGTATTCGGTGGTTAGCTCGATGAAGCGGGCGCCGGCCTCGGTAAGACGCCGCGCCAGGAGACAGCCGAGGCCGAACTTCCCTGTGTTGTATATGTCGTAGCTGGCTTTGGGTTCGAGGGACAGGTCAAAGGCTTTGGCGGCCGGGGAGCTGAGCAGCCGATGCGCGTTGTCCAGCGAGCGCAGGAGGGATTCTTTCTGGTAATCGCTGCCGAGTTGGCCAACCGGGCTCTGCGCCAGCAGTCTCTGGTAGAAAACTTCGCGCCGCTCGAAGCGGGCGGGGCTCATTCCCGCCGGCGGGCGGACGCTTTTCAGCGCGTCCTCAGGGTTGGCAATGATAAAGGGGCCATACTCGCTGCCGAGAAAGCCGGCGGTGTGGAAGGCCTTCAATTCCTCTCCCTCGCCTAAGTCGAACCGCTGCCCGATGTCAATGAAGGCCGGCATGGCGGGGTCTCTGGGGCCATGGGTCCGTGCGATCATCGAGCCGATGTGGGGCGCGGCGACCGTTTGCGGAGGAGCGTAGCCGGTGTGCCACTGGTATTGATGGCGCGAATGCAAAATGAAACCGAGATCACCCGCGGTGTAGGAGCGGATCAGCGTCGCGCGGTCCATCACGCGCGCAATGTTCTCCAGACCCGCAGTGAGCTTGATGTTGTCCACTACCGTGTCAATTTGTGGGAAGGTGCTCAGCACCTGGTCGGGTTTCAGGCCCGGCGTAAACGCGGTGTAGCGCTTTGGGTCGAAGGTGTCCGTGCTCGCCATCCCTCCGGCCATCCAAAGTACGATAACGGTATCGGCAGTGGGTTTGATTTTCTCTTCCGGCTCCGCGAGGAGCGCACGCGGGAATCCGGCCGCCAAAGCGGAGAGGGTGGCGGTGCTGGCGGTCTTGATGAAATCCCGGCGGTTGAGACGTGATGCGTGATGCGTGATGCGTGAAAGGCGGGGCATGGGGGCGTTAGTAGATTAGTTGGAACTCGGGTAGCATGGTTACCGCCCAGAGCAGGTCCTCGATGCCCGCGGGTTGAATCGGTTGGCCAATCATCTCGCTAGCGAGCTGGAATTCTAGGCCAGTGGGTTTTCGGCCGAGTGCTTTTTCATACAACGTTGGGATCAAGTCGTCCTTTGCTGCGGATGGCGCGGTGAGGAGGTTTTGTGCTCCGCGTTTCAACACGTCGGCGAGCGTCTCGCCATTGGTCAGTTCGAGCGCTTGCAAGGTTGTCGCAGTGGTCGGGCGGGTGGTGACGACCTGCTCGCGGTTCGGCCGCGCCAGGGCGACCATCAACGGATCGGCTGCGACTAGCGCGGCGCGGATAGTGCCGGGATAAGCTCCCGCGAGCTTGGCGGTGAGGTGGCTTGGGGACACTCGCCAAGGGGCTATTCCCATATCCCCCAGCACGGCTGCCGCCATCCAGTTATCAGGTACGAATCCCGGGTCTTCCCAGTGGTCTTGCCTGACGTTTGAGCAAGTCCAGGAGCTGTCCGTGGCGAGGTCGTCTTCGGCGGCGTTGGCCGCGTTGCCCCCGATCGCGCCGCGCAGGCGGGCGTAGAACAAAAGCCCGGCTGGGTTCTCAGTGCCGGCGGCAGGTTCGGCGGCGCCTGGAAGGCTATTGTCAGGCAGGTGGTTGACCGCATCAATGGCGAGGAGGTTGGTGCCCGCCTGGAGGAAAGGCCGCAAATCGAAGATGGACGTTTCTTTGAAATCGCTGCCCGAGCCGACCTTTTTGCCGTTGAGGAAGAGAGTGAAACTGTTGTCGCAGATGATGGCCGCCGTGGCATCCGCGGGAACAGTTGTGAGGCTGACCGACTTGCGGAAATAGACGTGCCCGGGCTTGGCTTTGTCGGCCGCGTGCGGATCGTTCCAGATCCATTTGACGGCCATGGTCGGCGCAAACCGCTTTTGCTCAGACTCGCTGGGAGGGATCTCCGCGGCGGGCGAGGAATAGCCGGCCCCGGTCAGGCGAGTGAGCGCGTCGCGAAACTGCTCCGCTGAAAGCCGGCGCACAGCCGGCCCGCGGAAGACAAAATCCTGCTGTTGCTGTTCGCCGACGTTTACCGCGGGCATTTGATATGCGCGCGAGGTCAGGATCTGCCGGAGCAAGTGCTTCACGTCATAGTTGTGCGCGGCGAAATCCTCGGCTAGCCAATCCAGCAGGTCGGGGCTCCAAGCCGCTTTCTCCATGTCGTCCACCGGCTCGATAAGTCCGCGGCCCATCAGCCGTTGCCAGAGGCGATTGGCCAGTGTGCGCGTGAGCCGCGCGTCCTGCCGCTGGGTGATAATCTCCGCCAGCCGTTTGAGCCGGGCCGCTTTGTTAGCCCCGGAATCAATAGCTCCCAACTCCGGGTAGAGGAATTTAAGCTCGGCTTTCTGGCCAGTCGGCTTGTCGCAATGGACCATTTCGAGCGGACCATCCGCATAGATGCCCGCCAGGCCATAGGCATCGGCCAGCGTCAGGTCGTTGACAAAGCTGTCGTGGCAGGAGGCGCATTTGAGGTTCACGCCCATGAACACCTGGGCGATGTTCTGCGCCGTCTGCATCTGGGGCGTCTGGCTGGCATTGACCACGCCGCGCCAGACAATTCCCTTCGTAAAGCCCTCGGAATCGGGCGTTGGGTTGACCAGTTCAGCTACGAACTTGTCGTAAGGCATGTTGGTGAGCAAGGCGGAGCAGAGCCAACGGGTGATCTGTTTGCGCCCACCGTCAATGTAGCCGGTGCCTTTGTAATCATTGCGCAACAGGTCATTCCAGAAAGTGAGCCAATGCTCGGTGTAGTTGCGATCATCAGCGAGCAGCCGCTCCACCAAGCGGTTCCGCTTTTCCGGGTCCCGGTCGGCGACGAATGTCTCCAGGTCCTCCGGCGGAGGGAGCAGTCCTACCACATCCAAATACGCGCGCCGCGCGAATAGGCGATCGCTGACTGGCTTTGGTGGCTCGAAGTCGTGCGCCGCGAAATAGGGTTCCAGAAAGCGGTCGATAGGATTGGCGGCTTTGGTAGCGGGAGGAATCGCGGGCAGACGCGGTTTGAGGTTGGCCGGCTCAAAACGGCCGAAGCTCACGCTTACATCCCAGGTTGCGCCCTGGTCGATCCACGCGCGGAGCAGGCCGATCTGTTCCGGGGTCAGGCGTGAGCCCTTTCTTGGCATGACGTTCTCGGGGTCAAAACCCTGCACCAGCGCGATGAGCAGGCTCTCGGTGCTCTTGCCCGGAAGGACCGTCGGACCGCTGTCTCCTCCTTTGACGGTGGACTCCCGGGTATCCAGGCGGAACCCACCCTTCTCCTTCCCTCGGCCGTGGCATTTGATGCAGCTTGCCTCGAAGATAGGTTTGATTTCCTTCGCGAAGCTAACGGAATGATCGGCCGCGGGCGGCAATTGAGCGGTCTGTTCGGGCGTGAGCGCGGCTTGGGCAGGTCCGCAACTGGCAGCCCAAATCAATAAGAACATCCAACAACCAACATCCAACATCCAACATCCATTGAATGAGCCAATGGCTGCCATTGGATGTTCGATGTTGGATGTTGGTTGTTGGATGTTGTGTCTCACACCTGTCCTATTCGCTTCCAGTACCCCAGCCGGCCGGGGTTCCACGTGCACACGGCGATGTCTCCGTTGGCCAGCCATATTGCGTCGTGCGGGTGGCGGAAGCCGCGGTCGCCGAGCAGCTTGCCCACTTCGATCACGGACACGACTTTGTTGTCTTTATCCAGGATCACCAACGGGCCATCCAGGTCAGGAACCAGCACATCGTCGCCTCGGATATCGGCGTTGCAGGGCGCGGTAATCTCCTTTGCTTCGAGGGTGCTGTGGTAAAAGCCATTGACCGTGAAGTATTCAAGCCGCTTGTTCCCACGGTCGGCGGTCAGGAGCATTTTGCGGCGCGGGTCATAGGTGATGCCGTGGGGGCAATTCAATTCGCCATGCTCCGAGCCCAACCCGCCCCAGGATTTTCCCGCATAAACGCCATCGGCAGTCTTAAGCACGTGCAACATGCTGCTGCCGTAACCGTCGGCAACGACTACGCGGTCCCCCGCCGGCGGGACGACCGCGTCCGTAGGCTTATAGTTGCCCATCTGCGGAGTCCACTTTTGGGTCCAGAGGATCTGGCCGTCGAGTGTGGTCTTGTGGACGGTGGCGTCGTTGTTGGCGTGGTATAGGAAAGCGTGGCCGTCTTTGTCGATTTGGATGTTGAGGCCGTGGGGAGTCCCGTGAGCCAGGCTATTATTCGGGCCGAGCAACTCTGCGCTGGTACCATCCGGGCCAAAGCGCACCAGGCAGCGCGTGTGCTCTTCAATCTGCTCGGACTCGAAGGTGAAATAGATATTGCCCTGGGTGTCCAGGCAAAGCCCGTGGCCGTTGCGCATCTTCACCTCGGGCGGCAGTACGAGCTTGTCGGGCACATATTGGTAGCGGAACTCGCCGCTGCCGCTGATCACTGGGTGCTCGGGCGGAGGCTGGTCCGCAGGAGTTTCGTAAGGCGCCTCATCCGCATGATGATGGGAGTGGGCGTGGGCGTGGCCGGTGATGGCGGCAGCGGTTAGCGCGGCGCCGGCATGGAGGAAGTGACGTCGGTTCATTTCTCGGGTTATGGCGGTGGTATTTGTACCGGGCGAGCCTTAGCCCTCCAGCTTTGCGTCCATCGTGATCTTGGTGTTGAGCAGCCGTGAGATCGGACAACCGGCCTTGGCCGCTTTGGCTGCCGCCTCGAACTTGCTCGTGTCTGGGTTCAGCAGCTTCACCGTCACGTCGAGGTGAACCTCCGTGACGGTCCAGCCGCTTTCGACATTCTCCATGGTCAGCGTCGCTGTGGTGCGGATGGTCTCCGGAGTCAAAGCTGCCTTCCCTAGTTCGGCCGAAAGGGCCATGGAAAAGCAGCCGGCGTGGGCGGCGGCGATCAATTCCTCTGGATTCGTGCCGGGCTGGCCTTCAAAGCGTGTGCGGAACGAATACGGGGACTGCTTGAGGACGCCGCTTTCGGTAGAGACCGTTCCTTTGCCGTCTTTCAATCCACCCTGCCATAGAGCTGATGCTGATCGTTTCATAGTTTCCTTTCATGGACGGCGGGACAGCGCCGTCGAGTTGAGCTTAGGCATGAATATCGGCGGCGTTTAGCAAAATGCAAACGAAGTTTAGGCCGGGCTAAGCTACCCAAAAGCCACCCCGTCGCATTGCCGTAGCCGGGCTGATCCGGCCACAGGTCATCCCGACCATTTGGGCCCAACGGTGGTCCGCCGCGGGCGTGGGCGACGGGACTGCCGCACCGGCCCGCTGCCGGCCTAGCGGCTAGTAATACGCCTGGAGGGGGCCTGCGGGCGGCCTGGAGGTAGTTGAGAGCGAGTTTGACTCAGGCTCGGGAATCGGGGCGTACCGGCTCAGTGGCTGGAAAGCTACGCGGTCGCCCTCGCCCCGGTCCTCAGCCAACTGAATCAGTCATGCCCGGCGATTGGGTGGGGAACGTAGGGTTCCTCTAGTGTCCTGATCTCGTCCGGGGTCATTTTGAGGCTGAGGGCGGCAATGGCGTCTTCAAGATGCTGCGGCTTGGAGGCTCCAATAATCGGAGCGGTCACCACGGGTTTATGGAGCAACCAAGCCAGGGCGACCTGGGCCGGAGGGACGCCCCGAGCCTCAGCGAGTTTCTGCAGGCACGCTATGACCTTTTCGTCCGATTCAGTGGTCACGCTGTATAGCGTCTTGGCGAAGTCGTCAGTCTTAGATCGAACGGTGCTGGCCTGGGGTTGCCGAGCCAGCCGGCCCCGAGCCAGCGGACTCCAGGGGATAAGGCCAATACCCTCCGCGCGGCAGAAAGGGATCATCTCGCGCTCTTCCTCGCGATAGAGCAGGTTGTAGTGGTTCTGCATGGTCACGAAACGCGGCCAATTGCGCTGCTCAGCCAGATGAAGCATTTTCGCCAACTGCCAGGCCCACATGGACGACGCCCCCACATAAAGCGCTTTGCCGGCGCGCACGACATCGTGTAGGGCTTCCAAGGTCTCCTCCATCGGGGTGGACGGGTCAAAGCGATGGATCTGGTAGAGATCCACGTAATCCATCTGCAACCGGCGCAGGCTGTCATCAATGGCGTGGTGGATGTGCTTGCGAGAGAGCCCGCGCTGGTTCAGGTCATCCCCCATCACTCCAAAGACCTTGGTGGCTACGACGAGCCGGTCACGCGACGGCCCGAAGTCCTTGAGGGCGCGTCCCAGGATCTCTTCGCTGACGCCGAGCGAGTACACGTCGGCGGTATCGAAGAAGTTGATGCCCGCTTCGATGGCCTGGCGGATGAGCGGCCGGCTCTCTTGTTCTTCCAGCACCCATTCACGCCACTTCCGGGCGCCGTAAGTCATGCAGCCCAGGCAGATACGCGAAACCTTTACTCCGCTCGAACCGAGATTGACGTATTCCATAGAACGTTAACCTAGGGCGAAACTGCCCACCGTCAAGTGACCGCCTACAGGCCGGCTCCATCAAAAGGTTTGAACCCCGGGCGGCGGCGGCTACAATCGCCGCTCGATGCCGGCCATCAACGAAAGCCCTGAATATGCACGCTTCGCCCCTCACTGAACCTCAATTCATGTCCAGCCGCCGCAGCAGCGGTGGCGGTGGAATCCTGTTGATCAGCGCTATTGTAGCAGCACTGGGGTCACTCCTCTTTGGCTTCGATACGGCTGTTATTTCCGGCACCACGGATGCGTTGCGCCACCTGTACGGGCTGAATGACAATCTGCTGGGCTTTACTGTGTCCAGCGCGCTGCTCGGCACAATGGTCGGCTCTTTGATGGTGGGGCGGCCGGCGGACTGGTGGGGGCGGCGGCCGGTGCTGGCGTTGCTGGCAGTGCTCTTCGTCATCGCGGCGTTGGGCTGCGCGCTGGCGTGGAACTGGTATGCGCTACTCTTCTTCCGCTGGCTGGGCGGCGTGGCGGTGGGCGGCGCCTCGGTGGTCTGCCCGATGTATATCACTGAAATCGCCCCAGCCCGGCGTCGCGGGCTGCTGGTGGCGGTCAGCCAGTTGAATATCGTGCTCGGAATCCTGGCGGCGTATTTCTCGAACTACCTCGTGGCGCGGGTGTTGGGGGCCGACTATCCGACCACCTGGCGCTGGATGTTCGGGGTCATGACGGCTCCGGCGGTGGCTTTCCTTTTCACGGCCTTGATGATTCCGGAAAGCCCGCGCTGGCTGGTGAAACGCGGGCGCCGCGACCAGGCCGAGGCCGTGCTGGCCCGGTTTGGGCATGAAGATCCGGCCCGGGAGGCGGGCGAGATTGTGGCCTCGCTCAAAGCCGAGATGGGCGGCGCGCACCCGCGGTTGTTCCAGGCGAAGTATCTCAAGCCGCTGCTGTTGGCCTGCATGATCGCCGCGTTCAACCAGCTCGATGGCATCAACGCGGTGCTCTATTACTCGGCCGACATCTTCCGCATGGCCGGGGCCGACAAGGCGGGCGCGCTGATGCAGTCGGTCATCATCGGCTTCACCAACCTGGTGATGACGATTCTGGCGATGGCACTGATTGACCGGGTCGGGCGCAAGGCCCTGCTGCTGGTCGGTTCCGTCACCTTCGTCATGTCCCATGTGCTGGCGGCATGGGTATTCGCCACTCATGCTCAGGGCTGGATCGTGATGGTGGCCTTGATGGGTATCGTCGGCACGCACGCGTATTCGCAGGGGGCGGTGGTCTGGGTCATTATCAACGAGTTGCTGCCCAACGCGGTGCGGGCCTCGGGCTCGGCCGTAGTCACCTGCCTAGTCTGGGTATTGTGTCTCGGGGTGAGTTGGTCCTTCCCGGTGGTGGCGGCAAAGTCGGGAGCCTATGCGTTCGGGTTCTTCGCGCTGATGATGGTGCTCCAGTTTGTGCTGGTGCTGAAGTTCCTGCCGGAGACGAAGGGAGTTTCGCTCGAAGAGCTCCAGAGGCGATTGGGGGTTGTGGATTAGCCTGTAACCGGTCAGTGATGGCGGGCCGGAGCGCCGGTCTCCGACCCGGCGTGCTGCGGTCGCTGGAAGCGCGCCGGGTCGGAGACCGGCGCTCCGGCACCCGGCGGATAGACTCTCCCGCCACAACTGACGGATTACATTAGCCTGAGGGTTCAGACTGCCGGGGTGATCATCAGAAGTAGGTGCACAGCCAGCCGGCGGCGACAGCCGCGCACCCGGCCGCGCAGGCTGCGGCCAGAACATCCATCGTGTAATGGGCCCGCAGCACGATCACCGTGGTGGCCTCCAGGAATGCTACTACTCCCGCGGTTATAGCTAGCCACGAAGGTCCCATCCTCGCGAGCTCGATGGCGCCCAGCACGGCCACCGCTGTATGGCCGGAGATGAAGAAGTCGTTGCCGGTTCCATAGGTCACGAGCAACGACGGAAATCCTGGGTAACGCCAGATCATGTCCTTCGGTTCCGGCAACGCACAAAGCGCCTGGCAGACCTGACGGAAGGCAAAGAGGATCAACAGCCCCACGAAGGGACGCAGAGTTGGCCCGAAGATCCCGGCGGCAATCAGAAAGACGCCGAACACGTCAATGAAGAATGAGCTAATGATCAGGGTCGCGTTAGCCACGCGCACGTGATCCAGCAGGTAACGGGTCAGAGGGGCCGTGAGCTCATGGATCCCATCGCCGATCGCGCCGTCCTTCAGGCTCCGGCTGCCGATCATGGCCTGGCTCCAGAACCAGGCGACCAGAGCGCATACGACCAGCCCCGCCCTCAATCCGTAGCGGAGAAATCGGCTGCCGCCACGCACATCCTCCCGAGATAGGAAATAAACGCAGGCCCCAATCGCCCCTGCCAGCAGCGTAAAACCGACACATCGCCAGAGTATTCGGCCCGCGCCTGCATGGGAGTCTTTATATCCGTCGGTCATAAATGCCCCTCCCGGCCCGGCATACCAACCGGCCGTGTTGTCTTCAACCTCGCGAGCATGGTTTCAAGTTGCCCGCGTATCGTCGCTATCACCGGATCCACCTGAACGCCACGCTCGCGCCCTGGGCTGACCTCGATGGCCTCGCCGACTTCGACGGCCGCATGAAGCGGTCTGTGAATATGGACCTTGTCCGTAAGATCTTCCTCATACCGCTCCACCGTCTCCAGCATCTGATCAGGCGTCGTTTGCTCCCCGAAATACTCCGGAGGATAGAAGGCGATCTGCTGCGCGAGGTAGGTGTCGGCAAGCTGCTGCCAGCGGCGCTTCCGTTCTTCCTCAGTAATATCCCCGGCGACCATGTCCGGCAGGATGGCCGTGCGGATGGTCTTAATGCGGGCTGTGGCATTGCCTTCCCGTTTGCCCCTCAGCCATTCCTGTTCCAGTGGCCCAAGCAACCGGTCAATCAGGCCGTCCAGTCGCTGGCGCACTTCTCCCGTCTGCCGCTCCCCGAAATACTCCATCTCCTTCAGGGTGAGCAAAGCCTGCCCCACCTTGGCAATTCGATCAAGCAACGGCTTCTCGGGCCTCGGTCGCCAAGTAAGGCGCTGTTCGATTTCCTCCAGCACCGGAGCCAGCGTCTTCGCGATGTCGCCGCCGAACGAGTAACGAATGGCGACCGGGTGAACGACCACCTTTCCCGGCGGCTTCATGCCCGCACGCTGCTTCGCGGCGCTGTGCGCGATAAAAGCGGTTCCCTCCATGAGGTTATTCAAACGGTCGTTGGTGCGGGTGATCACGCCCTCGGGGAAAAGGACCAGCGGACGCCGCGCCTCGGTCAGGATCTGGATGGCACGCCTCAAAGCCTCGCGGTCCATCCCTTCGCGGTAAATGCTGAACGCTCCCATGCGCGGAAGGACCCACGTCAGCACCCGATTCTGCATGAAGAGATGCCAACTGGCGATGATGTTGAGTGGACGACCGATCTTCTTCGACAGGAGGCCAATCACCATGGGATCGCACGGCCGGCAGTGGTTTGGTGTCAGCATGATCCCATGGCCGGCCCTTATGGAAGCCTGCAAGCGATCCACTCCTAACAGTTCGTACGACTCAACTCCATGACTCTTGTTGAGGTAGGTTGGCAGAACGCATCGGATGAGCATCGGCCAGAAATTGCCGGGCTTCGGAGGAACGAAACGATAGGGCCTATCAATGATGATGTTTTGCATGCCAATTCACCCCGCGGAACAGGCTGGCACAGGTCAAATTGGTGAGTCAAGCCATTCGTTCTATCTTCCAGGGCGGGAAAGTCTCTTCCCGCCGCATCCACCCGAGGCGGCCCCTCCACCTCCACCTTACACGAATCTCTTGCCTTCTACGGTGGGGCCGCGGTGCCGCGAAAAGCTCCTGTAGGAGCGCCATGTTTATAGCCACGTGCGCCGTAGGTTGCGTCAAGCTCCGTAGGAGCGGCATGAATGGCACCGGCGATCACGACCAGGCCGACCTATCCCCATGCCGCTCCGATGGAGCTTTCCCGCCTGTGGAATCCACAGATTTGTATAAGCAGCGGTCCCCCCATAACGCACAAGCGCCGCCCCTCGCCCGGAGGAGCGCGGCCGTGGCCCCAAGCGGCACCCATGCAACACTCTAGCGGTGCTGGAGCAGGTCTATAGTTGCAGGCAAGTTGCAAGCCTGTTCCTAGCTTGTTGGAAGCCTTCTCCTTCTCTCTCTTTACCCGACCCCGCGTAGGGAACCGGTGCGGCCCAGCCTGCGAGCGGTATAGCGTCACACCGCGCCCGTGTATAGAGTATAGACTGCGGAAGGGTTGCCATGGTTACAGGGATTTGACGGATTTTAACCCGGCATGCCCCACTTACTCCGGTCTGGCGCGACTCCAGCACGACGATTCCCCGGGACGCAGGACGGATTTCTCCCAAGCAGGCCCGATGCAGTTCTGGGGATGCCTCTGAGACGCCGAAGGCGTCATTCATACCAGCCCAGGGCAATCGCCCTGGGTTCATCGCCCCAAGCACAATTCCCAGCGCTGAAGGCGCGACTCATCCTTCCTCCACAACAAAAGCAATGGCCTCAGCGCTATGACGCAGGCCCTCAGCCTGTACTGGGAAAACGAGACAATGAACCCAAGGCGAATGCCCCATCTGGCGTGCGCATCAGAGAACACATTTCTCCAACAAGCTGGTGAAGAGGATTGACGGCGGCGGCCCAGTACGGGAATAAACACCATGCTCGAATACAAGAAGAAGGTTCTCTTCGTCGGTTATGGGGCGGTCGCGCAATGCACCCTCCCCATCCTGATCAAGCACATCAAGGTGCCCGCCCGGGACATCACGGTCATGGATTTCGAAGATCGCCGTCCTGCCTTGGCGCCGTGGCTGAAGCGCGGCGTGACCTTCGTGCACAAGTGCGTCACGCGCGACAACATGGGCGCCCTGCTCGGCAAATACCTCGGCGCCGGCGATCTGCTCATTGACCTGGCCTGGAACATTGACTGCTGCGAGATCCTCCAGTGGTGCCACGATCACGGCGTGCTCTACATCAACACCTCGGTCGAGCTATGGGACCCGTACCAGAACGCCAAGCACGCGCCACCGCAGAAGATGACGCTCTACTGGCGACACATGAATCTCCGCCGCATGACTGCCCGTTGGTCCGAACCCGGCCCGACCGCCGTAGTGGAACACGGCGCCAACCCCGGGCTCATCTCGCACTTTACCAAGCAGGGCTTGCTGGACATCGGTAACCGCATGATCAAAGACCGGAAGGTCACCGGCAAGGCTGCCGACGAACTCCGCCAACTGATCGCCGAGCAGAAGTTCAACCAGCTTGCCATGAAGCTTGGCGTGAAGGTGATCCACTGCAGCGAGCGCGACACCCAGATCACCAATAAGCCGAAGCAGGTGGACGAGTTCGTCAACACCTGGAGCGTCGAGGGCTTCCGCGAGGAAGGCACCACCACCGCCGAAATGGGCTGGGGCACGCACGAAAAGGAGCTGCCGCCAATGGCCTATGAGCACACCGAAGGCCCCCGCAACCAGATTTGCCTCGCCCGCATGGGCATCAACACCTGCGTTACCTCCTGGGTGCCGGACTACTGCATCCACGGCATGGTCGTGCGCCACGGCGAAGCCTTTACCATTTCCGACCGCTTGACGGTTTGGGAAGACGGCAAGCCCATTTACCGGCCCACCGTACATTACGCCTACTGCCCATCAGACGTTGCCATCGCGTCGCTGAACGAACTGCGCGGCTGCGATTACAAACTCCAGGAGAAGCAGCGCATCCTCAACGATGAGATCATCAGCGGCTCCGATATCCTGGGCGCCCTGCTCATGGGCCACGCCTACAACTCCTGGTGGATCGGCAGCGACCTCAGCATCGGAGAATCGCGCCGTCTGGTGCCGCACCAGAACGCCACTACCATGCAGGTAGCCATCTCGGTCACCGCCGCCGCCATGTGGATGATCGAGAACCCGGCCAGCGGAGTCTGTGTGCCCGACGACCTGCCGCACGAATACGTGCTCAAGGTCGCCATGCCATATCTAGGGAAATGGATCTCCAAGCCGGCCAACTGGACGCCGCTCAAGCATTACACCAACGCCTTCTACGGCCACAACAACCCGCAGGTTGACCTCGCCGACCCGTGGCAATTCAAGAACTTCCTCATCACCGACGGAGACTAATATGATCAATCGCCGCCTCCTCAAGAAACTGGCCGAGAAAAACGGCACCCCCCTGTTCGTGGTGGACCACGACCAGTTGCGCCGCAACTACGCCCAGTTCAAACATTACCTCCCCCGCGTCCAGGCCTATTACGCCGTCAAGGCCAACTCAGACCCGGCCATCGTAAAGACCTTCTACGAAGCCGGCGCGAGCTTCGACGTCGCCTCCATGCCGGAGTTCCGCATCGTCCATCAATACATCAAACACCTGCCCGACAAACAACGGCAGGCCTGGATCTGGGACAAGATCATCTACGCCAATCCCACCAAGGCCGAGGAGACTTTGCAGGAGCTGAATCAGTACAAGCCCTTGGTCACCTACGATAACTACGAGGAGATCAAGAAGATCAAGAAGCACGCCCCCCTGGCGGGCCTCGCCCTGCGCATCAAAGTCCCCAACACCGGCGCCATGGTCGAGCTCTCCTCCAAGTTCGGCGCCGCTCCGGGCGAAGCCGTGGACCTCATCCTCGCCGCCGACAAGGCCGGCCTGGTAGTCGAGGGCCTGAGCTTCCACGTCGGCAGCCAGACCACCAACTTCCAGAACTACGTCGCCGCGCTCGAATTGTCCGCCAACCTCTTCAAAGAGGCCAAAAACCGCGGCTACACCAAGATGAACCTGCTCGACATCGGCGGCGGTTTCCCCGCCCCCTATGACGACAGCGTCAAGCCCTTCCGCGAACTGGCCGCCCTCATCAACCGCGAACTCGGCCGCCTTTTCCCGAAGAATATCCAGATCCTGGCCGAGCCAGGCCGCTTCATGGTCGCCACCGCCGCCTTCGCCGTCTCCAAAATCCTCGGCAAGGCCGTGCGCGACGGCAAGCTCTGCTACTACATCGACGACGGCGTCTATCACACCTTCTCCGGCGTCATCTTCGACCACTGCACCTACCACCTCAAGGCCTTCAAGCGCGGGCCGACGCAAATCTGCTCCGTCTTCGGCCCCACCTGCGACGCCCTCGACGTCGTCTCCCTCGCCGAGCAACTGCCTTCCGACCTCAAACTCGGCGACCTCCTCTACAGCGAAAATATCGGCGCCTACAGCCACGCCTCCTCCACCTGGTTCAACGGCTTCGCCCCCGCCAAGGTGGTGCATATCAACCAGTGACGCGACGCGCAGTCGATTTGGAAAACACGCCTTGACTTCGGCTTTGTCCGCCAAGTCTGTGCCTTCAACGGTACCGGCCTGAATCTCAGGCTCAGACCAGCAGATGAAACTGCCAGGATTAGAGCCGGGGGGCATTCTTCATTCGGCATTCCTCCTTTTGCCTTCCCTTGGCAGGAGCGTGTGCAGCCTCACTGCTGCTCTATCTCAGAGAAAACGCGCCCAGGGGAAAGATGGCTAGCTTGTGAAAGCGCCTTTTTAGGTGTGGCGGTTTGCTCAGACCTCTGTACCCGGAAAACAAGAAGGAACCGGCATTGGGAGTTCGGGCACTTCTTTAGCGGTTGGTATAAGGCGCTGCACGCAGATGGCAGCAGGAATGGGTATTTGAAGCCGATGTGCGGCTATGTGCATCTCAACCCGGTGCCGGCGGGTCTGATCGGGCCGGAGTAACCGCTGTACAGGCATCTTCGGAGCAGCTTTCCGCTCTATTTGCAGGAGCCGGCGAAACGTCGGCTACCTGTATCGTTCCCAACAAATCACCGCCGGCGTGTCATCGTTTGGGCGGCGCGGCCTCGCGCACGACGGCGCCTAAGTCAGGGCTCAGGAGCAGCACCGCCAGGCGCTCGGCGTTGTCGAGTTCGTTGGTGTTCAGGGAGGCATAGTCGAAGCGTCCGCGCAGGTCGGTGTAGCCATCCTTGAAGAACTTCACCTCGCCGGCTTTGGTCTTCATATAGACTTTGACGTAGGCACCGGACACTGGTTTGCGCGTCTCGGCATGTGTGACAGCCAGTTGCCCGTAGGCCTCGATCAACTGCACCTTGAGCGTATTGGCATAGTAAGCCTGGGTCTTGCGGAGGCCCGCGGCCAGGGCTTCGACCATCACGTTCCGGGCCTGGAACTCCTTGGGGAGATCAACCGCCAGCATCTCCTTGCCCGCCGGCAGCTCCACGGACTGGGTCAGGACGGGGCGGATAAAGGAGAACTGGGCGGCACCATCCTGGAGGAAGGGGCTGCGCGAGAACAACAGCTCGATGTCCATCGGGTAGAAGTTGAGAGTGCAGCCCTTGAGATTGCGGTAGTCAAGCCGGACGCGGCCGGCCTCCACCTGCATTTCCAAGGCCGGCTCAGTCGCCGCGAGAACTCCCTGGGTCTGTTCGCGGCCTTCCTTGTCGGCTGCGGCGGGCGTGCCGCCGGAGAGTTCGTCAAGTTGGGTCAGTAGTTGCGCGAAGCGGTTCTGCCAGCGGCTCACCTCTTCATTGGCGTGTGCCTTCGCTAGCTTCCGGGCCCCCTCGACGTCGCCGCGGTAGAGGGCAAGATAGGCTTCGAGGTAATCACACTGCAATTGCTCCGGCACAGCCTTGCGATTCACGCGGCTGAACCAGTCGAGGGCCTCCTCGATGCGATCTTGCAGCGTCAGGTAGTAGGCCACGGCCAGTTTGTCGACGTCGGTGAGGGCGGATTTGTAGCTGAGCACCTTCATGAGGCGCTGGTATTGCTCGCGGAACCGGTTGTTCAGGATCTTGCGGTGGGCGCCGACCTGGTGGGCGCGCGGATTGACCAGCGGGGCGTATTCCAGGTATTGGTAGGCGAGACGCTCGACCGGGTCGAGGACCAGCAACGGCGAGACGAGGTAGAGGCCGCAGCGGTCGGCGAAGGGCGAGTGGCGCAGGAAGGCGCGAATCGTCTCCGGATCGTTGTGCAGCAGGCCGTAGGACCACAGCGTTGCTTGCCAGACGTGGCGGGTGTCCAGGAGGGAGGTGGCCTTTTTAAACCAGGCCTGGTCTTTCATGCGCCAGGCGATCTCATTGAGGTCCAGGCGATGGAGGTTGGCCTGGCCGAGAAAGGTGAGGACTTCTTCCGGGGTGCCGTTTTGGGAGAGCCAGGCCCAGGAGGTCTTGTCAATGCGGGTGAGGCGCTCGACAACATTAAACGTGAATGGGGCGGCCGCGGCGACCACTCTATCGTTGCGGGCCACGGTCACCGGGTAATGCCGGTATTTCCCGGTGGCCGGGAAGTAGAAATAATACTCCAGCTTCTGCGCGGTATAGGGCTCGAGCACCACGTACACGCCGCGCGTGTAAGAGCCTCCGCCCACGGGCAGGGCACCGATGGGGATCTGCAGCAGCACTTGCAGTTTCTGGCGCTGGCCGCTGGGGTTCGTCAGGACCACCTCCGCGCCGTAAACGACGTGCGGCAGGAATTCTTCGGTGACGTATTGGTCGAACTGTTCGTTGTTCTCATGGCGGTAGCGGTCGTCGGCCCGGAAGAAATGCTGGGCGACCAGCATGCCGCCTGGGTCGTCCGCCCTGGAGGCCTCACGGATTTCGCGGTGGAACACGATCAGTGGCGAGGCGGCCCGCAGGCTGTATTTCAGGCCGTCCAGCTTTTCCTCGTGCTGGCCCGCTTTGAAAGGCAGGTCGAGCACCGCCAGGGCGAGCATCATCTCTGTGAAGTTGCGTGTGGCCTGGGCAAAGGACTTCGACAAGAAGGGCGACTGGCCGTCGTGCCGGGCATAGTCGGCCCAGAAGTCGTTCACGGTGACCAATTCGGCGAGTTGCTGCTCGATCGGCAGATGGTAGTAGTTGTTCTCGGCCCACTCCTTGGTGCGATCCAGCTTCTGGAAGAAGCGGCGTGCCTCTTCACGTTTTTTGCCCTCGGCAGCAAAGAAGAAATCCGCGGCTGGTTTCTCGGCGAACCGCTCGAGTTTGTCGGCGGACTCGGCGCGCGAAAGACCCTCTTGCCGAAGTCCGAGTTGGACCGGCGCCCTAACGGTCACCGACTTGAGCAGCCTGCCTGCCACTTCGCCACCATTCCGGTCGGCCAGCGCCAGGTCGCCCGCCGCCAGTGCCAAATCCGCGCGCTCCAGCAGCAGATCCGCCAACCCTGCGCCGTTCCCAGCCCTCAGCTGGTCGATCGCCGCATCGAGGACCGTTGCCGCCAGCGCGTGCTCGCCACGGGTCCGAGCGGATCGGCAAAATTCCAGTGTTTCCATGCGGTCTGCAGCCACCGCGACTACCTCTGGTACTCGGTCGCGCGGCGGTACTGGTCCAACCGCCCTGCGACGCTCGCCAGCACCTCGCGCAGACCTTCGTCCAGGGAAACCTGCGCTTCGAATCCCAAAATCTGCTTGGCCCGAGCTGGGTTGCACAGCAGCCGCATCACTTCGCTGCCCGCCGGCCGCACGCGCTGGTCCTCGCTCACAATCGGCACTTCCCGCCCGGACAGCGCCATCATCCGCATCGGTTCCGGTGTTGTTCAGTCCATCTCCGACGATCACGGACAGCCGCTCTCCAGCTATGAATTGGAACCGCTGCTCATCACCGGCCTGAGCGAGGACGCCAACCGCACCAAGCGCCGCCTCATCACCTACGACGAAATTCCCGCCAACCTCGTCCAGGCCACGCTCGCAATCGAGGACCGCCGCTTCTTTGAGCACTCCGGCGTCAACTACGGCCGCCTCCTCCAGGCCGGCGTCAAAGACGTCCTCACTGGACACAAGCAGCAGGGCGGCTCAACCCTCACCATGCAGCTCGCACGCGGCTTCTTCCTCTCCCCGGAAAAACGCCTCAAGCGCAAAATTATTGAGATCGTCATCACCTTCCAGCTCGAACACCGCTTCACAAAAAAGCAGCTCTTCGAGATGTACGCCAACCAGATCAACCTCGGCCAGCGCGGCAGCTTCTCCATCAACGGCGTGGGCGAGGCGGCACAGGCCTTCTTCGGCAAGGACGTCAGACAGATCGACCTGGCCGAGAGCGCGCTGCTGGCCGGCATCATCC
>Ga0118677_10004088_pt1 | contig 26933 bp, 22 predicted proteins | sample AliMusrvi5mmetaG_FD_86154 | JGI IMG/M metagenome (GOLD analysis project Ga0118677, IMG submission 86154) | reverse complement strand
TTAATAACATTCTATCAATGCCTTTTGTTTTTCGTTGTCTAAAATACAAATATCCTCCTTCAACTTCCTTCCAAGTCAATGCTCTAATGTCTGAAAGCCTTAGTCCGGTGAAACAAGAGAATAAAAAGGCATTTTTTACCTCCATATGTGGAGTATCCTGATTGATAACTTCTTCTAATTCCTCCATGAGAAGAAATTCTCTTTTTGCACTTTGAGCTTTAATCGAAATATCTTTGCACGGGTCATCGGAGATAATATTATCTTTCATAGCAAGATGTATTGTAGCTTTTAATGCTGAGAAATATGTTTTAACGGTCGAATCACTTATTTTTCCAGACAAGTAATTTTTAAATTTTCGACAAAAAGCAGGTGTAATTTCATTAAAACTAAGCTGGTCGTGAGAAAATTCAATAATATGTTTCTTTAAACCCTGATACATCGGCAGTCGTTGTTTACCATTTCCGGCTAACTCAATAAATTCGGAAAAATTAATAACTTTCTCCGGTTCTCTTTCGTTAAAAACATCTTCACCTAAATTTAGTTTTCGTTCAATCTCATCTCTATACTCCTGCATCCATTTAAGAGTATCATTATCTTCGCTCTTGGACTGAGGTGTCCCGATAATGAATTTTCCTGGAAATTTTGATTTATGTGTGCCGTTTGAAAAATAATCTAAAAATAAACTCCATCGTTTTTGAAGTTTACCTTTTCTTGCTCTAATGTTAATTTTTTTATTTATATTAGCATCTTTAATTTTTTTAATTATTGGAGGTATATAATCCATAACGAATTCCTTCATTGAGTTAATAAAAATCACTGAAAAGTGGCTTCTATATTGACGAAACAGAATTAGTTTCATTTTAGTTTCACTGAAATTCAATAATATCAGTGAAATATTTTGGATGAAAATAATATTAATAAATGTACGTCATTTAAATATAAAATGATTATGATATCTAAAGAATTACTAAAAGGTTCGCTTAAATCAATAGTACTAAAACTATTGTCAGAAAACAGCCGGATGTATGGTTATGAGATAACGCAGAAAGTAGAAGAATTGGCCAGTGGAAAAATAAAGCTCACTTTTGGTGCTTTATATCCCATATTGCACAAGCTTGAGACAGATGGAGCAGTGATAACAGAAACAGAAATAATGAACGGGCGGGTAAGAATTTATTACAAGCTAACACCAAAAGGAAAAAATGTAGCCACAGAAAAAGTAAAAGAACTGCAAGAGTTCATCGAAATGATTACAATTTTAATTAAACCCGGTTTTAGCTTAGAAGTATGCAAAATCTAACGACAGCACATATAGAAGTTATTGTTGATGATGTTTCAAGAGACGACATCACGTTTTCTCACTTGCGCGATGAGCTTATAGACCACATCTGTTGTCAGGTTGAAGCGGCCATGCGTCAGGGACTATCATTTGAAGCAGCTTACGAAAAGACAAAGCAGCTCATAGGTCATAAAGGATTAAAAAAAATTCAGGAAGATACCTTATTATTAATAAACAAAAAATACAGAATTATGAAAAAAACAATGAAAACAATCGGTTTGGTCTCCATGGCTCTCATAACCATTGGGGCTTTGTTCAAAATTCAGCACTGGCCTGGCGCAGGCATTTTGATGACTCTGGGATTTTTATTTCTTGGGACAGTTTTTATGCCCTCCGCCTTATGGGTAATGAAAAAAGAATCGAAATTAAAAGGCAACATGTTTATTTATATCATTTCTATTATTGGATGCCTCCCTTTTATTTTTGGGTTTCTGTTTAAAATACAACATTGGCCGGGTGCAGGCATAATGCTTACTTTAGGTTTTTCTATTCTGGCAGGCATATTATTACCGGCTATTCTCATTACTAAGTTGATAGATCCTAACTCAAAGCATTTGCGCCTCACTTATATCATTGGATATTTTGCACTTGCAAATTATCTTATGGGAGATCTTTTTAAAATTCAGCACTGGCCTGGTGCAAGTATAATGCTCGTTTTAGGAGCCGTAACTTTAACAGCAGTCTTTTTCCCAATGTATGTAATGAAAGTATACAAAAAGGCAGAAAGCATCAAAGCAAGTTTTCTGTTTTTATGTGTTGGTATTGTTTTCTTCAATATGTTTAACCTTTTATTGGCCCTTAATGTTTCTAAAAATGTGTTGGGCTATTTTATAAAACCCGGCAATGAAATAATGAAAACAACCGCTATTCTTGAAAAAAAGAACAATATGTTGGTTGAAACTGTTGTAAATGATTCGCTTAATAAGGATACAATATTAACATACAATATTAAAAAGGTAAAACAAACAGCTGATGAACTTTGTCTTTTTATAGAAAAAGGTAAGACGGACTTGATTTCAGCACTTGAGAGTGTTAGTGAAAATGAGGCCATTGCTAAAGCAAAAGATCCTGCATCTATAATGGCAAAAGATAACTATGGCCGGCCTACAGATATGTTTTGTGGAACTGCGCCAGATGGTAGTAATGGCAGGGCAGCAGAAATAAAAAAGAAAATACAGACGTATAAGGAAATCCTCCTGAGCTTTTGTGCCGCAGACGAAAATGCACAAATAATTATTTCAAAAGCACTTGAAACTAAAGACTCAGAGGAGATTGCCGATAATGGAAAACCGTTTAGTTGGGAAATGTATAACTTTTACCATCTGGTTACAATAGGCGTAATGAATAAGCTCAGCTATTTTCAGCGAAATGTTCGTATTGCAGAGTCAGAAGCACTTGAAAGTATTAAATCGGAATATCAGGTAAAATGAACGTGTAATTATCGTCATTAGGTCATTAGTAGTCATTAGTAGTCATTAGTCATTAGTCAATAGGTCATTAGTTATTAATCATTAAAAAATATTCATATGAAAAAGTTCATTTATATTTTCGGGGTTGTCATCATTAACATTTTTGTGTTTGGTGCATTGTTCAAAGTTCAACACTGGCCTGGGGCAGGTATCCTCATCACGCTTGGGCTTGGTCTTTTCTGCACTATATTCTTGCCACTGGCTTTCTATCAGAGTTATAAAGGCAATGGAAAAAAGTATAAGCAATTGTATATAGCAGGGTTTGTTTGTGCCTTCATCACATTCATCGGAGCCATGTTCAAAATTCAGCACTGGCCAGGTGCAGGGTGGTTTTTGCTGGTTGGTATTCCTTTACCATTTCTGTATTTTTTGCCTGTTTATGTTTATCATCACAATAAGTCGAAAGAAAAATCGATGCTTAACTTTTTAGGGGTGATGTTTATGATGGTTTACATAGCGCTTTTCACCTCTATTCTGGCTTTGAATACAAGTTTTAATGTCCTCTTTGCTTTAAATAACAGCACAGAAGGTATTTTAAAAACCAGTGATTTATATTTTGTAAAAAACGAACAGATATATAAGAATCTTGAAAAAGCTGGTTTCTCTGAGAACAAAGAAAAATTTCTGGCCCTTAGGTCAAAAACTGAAGCCATTTGCACATCAATAAACAATATAAAACTTGAATTGGTCAGCGCTTCTGAAAATTCAGATTCAAAGGCTATTGAAACGGGCAATAAGATAAATGTAAGCGCGATTAAGGTAAATGATGAATCCTTCAAAACTACAACTATAATGAGAGGGAATGGTCGTGTTCCGGATAAAGCTGTTGAATTGAAAAAACAACTCAGCGATTACCGTGAATATCTGAAAACTTTTGTAAAGAATGACACTATAAAAGTCGGCATTATAGATGAACTGCTAAGCACTTCTGATACTGAAGATGCCCGTTATGGTGAAAAACAAACCATACTATGGGAAGACGACTTTTTCCCTTACGGAACTATTATGATAACCATTCTTGGTAACTTAGATTGTATTGTAACCAATGTGAAAATGGCAGAGGGAGAGGTGTTGGGGCGTTTGACAGAAAATGTGGAGGGACTGAAAAAGTAACTATCAGTATAAATCATTCCTTAGTCAATTTCCTCAGTATTATCCAATCAGGACAAATAATCTTAATGACATAAATCCCTTTCGACAAAGAGTTGATATCAATTTCATTCGTTCCATTGCCTAATTCTCTTTGTAGAACACTCGCGCCAACAACATTGTAAATTTGCATCATTAAATCCTTTCTTTCGGTACAGTTTATATTTACTCTGTCAATAGCGGGATTAGGATATATTTTAATTTCCTCTTGATAATTAATTTCATTGACATGGGTCGTTGAATTCTTAAGGCAGCGCACAGAAAACCCACTGGTTTTGTCGTCGTTGCCCACTAAAACCAAACTGTCGTTGTTGATTATTGACCGGTAGTTGGCACTGTATGCACTGATCCCTGTAAAACTCCACCAGAAACCATAGTCTTTAATGTATGAGAAGGTACTAAAGTTGTCACGGGTGCCACCGGGCAGGGCAGTGAAACCGCTGCTGTTCGTAGCGCCAGCATTTGGGCTATTCCAATGCGTTGTTCCTGTTTCTTTCAATTTGCCGCCTATATTAGTTCCTACCCATCCTGTGGTACTAGTGTCAACATAACTGTCAAGATATTTTTCCAAAATATTCCATTCGGCATCGCCTGGAACATGCCAGCCTGTGGGGCAAATATTAAGTACATTAGTTGCAGCATACCAATTGTAAAGCCTCCCATAAGTTGTTGAATTATTGGCATCGTTATTATAATTACAGTAAGCACCAGTTATAAGGCTTCCCCAAGTGCCATCGGTAACGTAGGGTATTACTGAACCGTCGCGATATTTTGTGGTTTTTAAATTTTCAACCATCCACAACTGAGTACCTATGGTTATCGTGCTGTAAACATTGCCATCTATATCAGTTACTGTTTGTGCCTGGTTTTTAAAAGTTAAAAATGCAAGCACAGCTAAGAGTAAAATTGTTTTTTTCATAGTCAGGTATTTTAAAATATATAAGGTGTAACGCAATTATACTAATTACCAAAAGTATTGTTTATAAACAAACGCATTGAGTATAAACCAATCTTTTAGTACATTTTATTTTTATTAAACCAAGGCATAATTTTAATTCAAAGATACAAATTTTTGAAAAAATTTCAAAAACTATTGCAGATAAAATGGATGCTATAATACATGGAAAGAAGACGACTTTTCCCCTTTTTGCGCTATTATGATAACCATTCTTGGTAATTTGGATTGTGTAGCCACCAATGTGAAGATGGCAGAGAGTGAGGTGTCGCGGTGTTTGAGTGAATATGGTGACAGCGGGAAAAAGTAATAGATAGGCAAATAAAAAGGTTGAGAATTCCGAAGCATTAAACCACACACTGCAAAAAACGAGTTGCAGGGTTCTGTTTTAAAACTATCTAACTGTTTTACAGTGTTATTTAATGTCAGTCTTATCTTTGAATTATTAATTTCTGATTTTCCGACCAATCATCAGATTTGATTTCTATCATATAAACACCATTACTTAAATCTCTGATATTAAATTGTTGCTGTACTGTCTGATAGGGAGCTAGGCCTTGTTTCAATATTTCTGTTTTAACAAGTACCCCTATAACATTGTAGATATTCATCGTTAATTCTGAATGACTGTTTCTGTCAATTTTTAATGTGAGAATGTCGGAAGCTGGATTGGGATAAATAGATATCGTTTTATTCTGATTAAAATTATTTATTCCAATTATTGTTATCTGATGACAGGTAGATGTATCTACGCAAGTAATTTGAGTAACTTCAACGGCATAATTTCCACTGCTTACGGGTGTATATGATTGATTATTTTCACCCGGAATAATAGAAAACCCATTGCTGCAATTTAACCATTTATAAGTTGCCCCATAAGCATTTGATGTTAACTGGATTCCATTAATAGTTACACTCGTATCCACTGAATTAATTGTCAGATATACACTGATAATGCTGTCGCAACCCAGATAATTTGGTATGGTATCCTGATAAGTTCCACTGCTTGCCCATATATGATTACCACTTGGAGAAACGTAATTGCTACAGCTTACTGGAAATATTGAGGCATAAGTATTATAACTTAATGTAAGATTTATTGTAATGATGCTGTCGCAACCTATATTATTCGGAATAGTGTCGTGGTATATTCCACCACTGTACCAGGTGTGTAAACCGCTTGGAGAAGTATAAGATCCTGTATTGCATACCGTTGGTGAAATGCTTCCGTAACTGACATGGTTAACGGTTATATAATTTGAATAAGAAATTGAATCACTTCCGGCAATATTGGTAACTTTTAGCTTCACATTATATACACCGGAGGTATTGTAAATTACCTTTGGATTTTGTGCATTGGAAATGTTGGGATTTCCACCTGTAAAAGTCCACGACCAGGAGGTGCCGGCATAAGAATATAATTCGGGCGTGTTTGCACTAAAAAATACGGTATCGGCAGGACATATTATAATCGGAGATGCAGAAAAAGAAGGCGTCTGAATCCCTACAGCATAGGTGTACCAGCTTTCGTGTCCTTCAAATTGATCTTCAAAGCTATTCATTTGTGTGTCGTAAGCCGTAACTGCAATAGAATCGGCAATAGAAACACCGGAAAGGGTGTAGGCATTAACATTACCTGCATCCACAATATGTGCAAAAGAATATCCTGTGGGTGAACCCCAATAAATTTTATATCCTGCAATATCCATTTCGGGATTGGCATTCCAGGTTAGATGAACAGCGCTTCCTCCTAAATCTGTTTTAATAACATTTATTGGTGGAGTAACCGGTGCAGTGGTATCCACAGCAGATTGAAAAGGGCTATAATAGACAATGCTTAATGTGCCATTATCAAAGTAATCGTATATATTATTGTCAATAATAGAAGAGGATGAGGTTCCCCAGTAATTATGCCTTGCATCCAGATTATTTAAAGACCCGGTAAGTAAAGGATTGTAATATTCATAATAGGGAACTACATGGCCATCATTGCCGAAAATATTATTATAATTAAAGAACGAACCTTGTCCGTAAACTGTTTGCTGGTGAGGCGTAATTCCCACGGAATGATTGCGGGTAATAGTATTGTATTTCACTGTGGTATTAGTGGCATTGGGCAAGTAAATACCAGAAGTAGCCGGTGATGTGTTTTCAATAACCATGTTTTTCTGCACCTGCATATTGGGGTCAACATAGAATGAATTTGAAAAATAAATACCACCACCATCCATAGTAGCGGTATTATTTACAACGATATTATTACTCAAACTGCCCGACCATCGTATATCCTGTAAATATATACCCCCGCCATTATTTGCAGAGTTCCCATATACCAGATTATTATATACATTACCAAGTTGCGAGCCTCCTGTGATTAAAATTCCACCTCCGGTACCCCACGATTGTGTCGCAATATTATTGGTTACAACATTATTTGCAAGAGTCCAGTTGTGATTATTTGTCCACATTGAAATCCCTCCTGCTCCTTGGCCGACATTATTATAAACAGTATTGTTTGAAATATCAGCCCCGGCCTGATTAACAAGAATATTAATCCCCCCACCTACAATAGCAGAATTATTTAAGGTGTAAAGACAATTGTGATGGATGTTACAGTTAGTAATTTTTATCACTTCAGAAGTTAATGATCCATAAGTGTCATCTAAAGAAATACCACTCGCTAAATTGTTTTTTATAGTGCAGAAATTAATAAAAGGATGAGCGCCTACAATATTAATTGCCCCATTTGGCGATAAAGCGCCGGCATATTCTACAATGCAATATTCCATAATGCTACCAGTGAACAATGTATAATTATAGTCTTCACTATTGTCGTTAAATAAAATATATTGCCAGTCACCAGGTGATGGTAAGGCGGCATTGCTGGTAAATTTTACCGGGTTAACAGATGTGCCTATAGCCCGAAGGGCTCCACTTATCTGCAATGATTTATTGGCATTGAATTTTATAATTACACCAGGATCAATAGTAAGGACAAAGCCACTGTCCAGTAATGTATTTCCTGTAATAATATATGGACTTCCAGAGAGTGTCCAGTTTGTGTTGCTTGAAATAAAACCACTCACATTGGTTTGAGCAAAGGTGTTTACTTTTATAAAAGTAAGCCCGCAAAATATCAGAAAGATAAAAGTAAACTTTGTTTTCATGTTATTGTCGTCAGTGATTATAGTGCTGACCCCGCACTTTTTCAACGCCTGATTAGTTATCAAAAATACTATTTTAATTGGTATTCAACCCCTGAAGATAATATTTTTTTTTAAATCGTAATTGGTAAATCTAAAATTCCAACTATTTAATTTGAAAGTTTTTCTTTTGAGAAGTAAATCATTTTTTCTTTTGGCTCGATATATATTTCATATTTATCAAAAATATCACCTCCAATAATCCCAACAGCTAAAAAAAGAGTTGGCGTAAGGTCATAAATTAAATAAGAAATAGCAACAGAATTATTTCCGAATGTTGTAGAAATCGTTTTCAAAGGAATAGTATCTTTCAAATGAAAGACTTGTGTGTCTGTTGAAAAGAAATTATTTTTATTATAAAAGCTGCTGTCTAACAGGGTTAAAGGGGAACCGGTATCAAGGATTAAGTTTGCATCTATACCGTTAATTTTACTTTGCATAATCAAGTAAGAGGATTCATTAATTAACGAACTTAAAAAACACACATTACCCGGGGTTTCACTTGTTGAAGAAATAATTATTTCTTTTTTACGATAGTTCATTGTAATATAGTAATCGGAGAAAAAGCCCCATCCGACCACAGCATGAAATTCTGTATTTATTTGCTTCCCTACTAATTTCATTTCATCAGGAGAAGAAGAAAACGGTTCATTTTTAAAAGTGCAATTTCCAATTCTTACCGAGTCTATAATGCCATCAAATACCTTATATTTGCGCCCGATATCATCTATTGCAATTTTGTTGGTTTCTTTAACCGGAATTTGAAATTGTTTTAACAAAGTGTCTGATAATTGAAATCTGTTAGGGTCTCCAAAATCAATAATGGCCTTTACAGGAAGCCCATTTACAAAAATATCTGTAAACAACATGCCATAGGGTGATTTCTCAATCGCAATAATTATTTTTTGATTTTGCGCAAATGTTAAGATTGAATTTAAACAGCCAAATGTCAGGAGTAGAGATAATACTATATTTTTTGTATAGAGAAACAGTGGATTCATTTTGATAAAAATTTGCCTTCAGAGGCACTATTATTAATCAACCAGGTTTTAAATACATATGCACAAGTAAATCTATTCTTTAATAAATTTCTTTGTCACAATCTCTTTATCAGTCTGTATTTTGATGATATAAACCCCCTTTGACAAATCAGAAATGTCCATATTTACACTATTATCATTTATTTTCAAACTTTTTACTACTTGTCCCCTGATATTTATAATTTCCATGCCGATTGCTGTCGAAACCGATTTTGCTGGAACATTAATAGTTATCTTATCTGTAGCAGGGTTAGGAAAAACATTGGTTTCAATTTCTTTTACCCTACTGATGTTTGTAATAAATTTAGTAATTAATAACTGATCAGTAAAATTATAGGTGGTGCTTTTGCTGCATACTATTGTTAATTCCAGTACATGACAGCCATTGGAATCAACAGGATAAACAACAGTAACATATCCCTGTTGGGTGTTATTCGGTGATGAAACAACCCATGTTACGTACATGCTGTCACTCCCATTATAGGTGTAATTATTAATATAAGCGCTGTTAGGTATAAAGCTGAAACAGGTATCAATGGCGCTGGCACCGATAGTATCAAAACAATTGGTAAATACTGAATCAACAATTTCGAGCCGGTATCCATTAAACGTTGAAGGTATTTGCATACCTCCAGCAATCATGTTTAATTGTAAAGTTAAAGGATATATTCCCCGCTGTGCATAAGATGCCATTCCCGAAATCATAATACACCCTGATATTCCTCCTGCCCAATAGCCGCTTGCTGTATTAGGCAAATAAGTAAAACCTGAAGGAAGACCCGTAATGCCCGTTATTCCTAATGAATCAATAACAAACAAAACCCCTGAATAATTAGTGTCAAGAGGCACAACCACGGTCATAGCTGCATTATACTGCAAATTTGCAACAGCCAAAGGCAGGTTTGTTATTGTATCGGGGTAAAACCCGGGAATAGTATCGTTGCCGGGAACACAGAGTTGTGCATTCGAAGGCTTAAACAATAAAACGGATAAAATAATAATCAAAATACTTTTAATAATGCTTGCAGTTCTCATTGGTTATTAATTTGGGTTAATTCTATATCTCTTTGTTAATGAACTTTAGTGATAATGATTAAAAAAATCAAATATAAACAATTTAGTTAATTATAACCCTTTTAGTTTGAAAAATATTCAACCCGTCTAATGTGTTTTATCAATTTTATAAAAGACAAAACGCGTTTTAACTTTTACAAAACTTAATGACAATATTTGTTTTTCAAATCTTCTGCAGGCCCATATCCCAATTGCACGGCTTTGCTGAAATCGGTACAGGCGCCATCAATTTCGCCAAGGTTAAGTTTTGTAAGGCCCCGGTTGTTGTATGTGGCAGCTATGTTTGGGTTAAGTTCAATCACTTTGTTATAGTCGCTAAGGGCGCCGGCAAAATCTTTAAGGTCGTCTTTTATTATGCCTCTGTTATTGTAGGCATCTGTATAATCAGGTTTGATTTTTATGGCTTTATCCAGGTCGCTTATAGCGCCGGCAGCATCACCCAACCCGGCTTTTGCATGTGCCCTGTTGCATAAGGCTATGGGGTCGTCGGGCATTTTTTTAACTGCCATATCCAGGTCGCTTAAGCCTCCTTTATAGTCTCCAAGGGCTACACGGGCATTTCCTCTGTTCAGATACACGCCCACATAAGCTGAATCAAGGGATACAACCTTGTCGAAATCTTTAAGCGCTTCACTGTTATTGTTTAATGCCAGCTTTGTGGTGCCGAGATTATAATAAGCACTTACCTTCGATTTTGTTGAAAAAGAAAATTTTAACGCGCGTTCAAAGTCTGCCAAAGCTTTTTTAGTAAAAATCTCATTTTTAATGTCATTATTATTGGCCAAATTAAGAAAGTATGAGCCTCTGTTGCGGTAAGAAATAGGGCACCCGGGATATTTATTGATTACATCAGAAAAAAGAGTATCATCATCTTTCCATTGTTCTATCCGGCCATAAGAAAGGGTTGAAAAGTCAATAAATCCCAATACAAGAGCTATCAACAAATATTTAGCATGTTTTTTATATTTTACATGCAGCGTTAAATAGGCGTAAAGTTGCCCAATAATAAAAAATACACCAATATAGGGAATGTAAGTATAACGGTCGGCCATAGATGCAGCCCCTACAGGAATGAGCTGCAGCACCAGAATAATGGTTGTGATAAAAAACAGCAAGCCGAAAATAACATCTTTACCCCACCGACGGGTATACCATACAAAATACAATACTATCCCCACCCCAATAATTGAAAGGTAATACAGCGCCGGAAGTGAGCCTGAACTTTCGAGTTCCATGGGATAGGGGTAAATGGCCGACAGATTTACCGGAATAAAAGCCTTAAATAAATAGCTGATAAATGAAAAGCAAACCATTGAAATGTGGGCCATCACCGACATATGGGGCGCCATATCCTGAATAGAACCTTTTTGGGAGTTTATGGCCATAATGCCAAACACCAATGAAAGGACCAGGAAGGGTGTTTTTTCCAGGACCATCTTCCATTTGAATTTTCTACCGGTGTAATAATCGAAAAGAAACAGCACCAGTGGCAATACAACTGCCGCCGACTTGCTTAAGCAAGACAGCAAAAAGAAAAGAAAAACAAGGATTAGATATCTTATTTTACCAAACTTCAGATAAATAATGTACATGATAAGCGAAAGCAGAAAGAAAAAAGTGTACAAAACATCTTTACGCTCAGCTATCCAGGCTACAGACTCAACATGCATAGGGTGAACTGCAAAAAAGGCAGCAGTAATAAAAGCCACAACAGCGTTTTGGGGAGAAATTTTACGTATTAAAACGAAAACAAGGCAGGTGTTAAGCAGATGCAGTAACATATTGCTGAAATGAAAGAATGAAGCCTTTCCTGCACCCGATTTATAATCTAATGCATAGGTCAGCATTGTAAGAGGATGGTAATTGCTGAGGTAATTTTTTGAGAAAAATAATTTAATGTTCTGCCAGCCCAGTTCCCTTATGTCGTTATTTTTGCTTACATATAAATTGTCATCCCAGGTAAAAAGAAAATCAAAGCTGATGGCTTTAAAATAAATGGCAAAAGTAGTCATCAGAACTATGGCCAAAGCAAACCAGACCAAACTATCCACATTTTTTAATTCAGCGTTTAAAATGGGTTTCTTTTGTTGGAGCTGAGGTTTTTTCTTTTTTTTAATTGCATTATTAGTCATAAATCCTTCTGTTTTTTAATTAAAACGATGACATATAAGTCCGAAAAAACCAAAGCGAGCTAAACAGTTCTTCTTTAGTGTCTTTGTTGATGTATGCTCGCCTCACACGTCCATTTCTTTTGGTTCCGATTTTTTTGGTGATGATGGTTTTTACCAGCTGTCCGTGTTTGTCATATATTTTCAACTTATCTTCTCTTGTAAAGTTCAAAATGGCCCAATCAACATACCAGCCTTTTTCATACGCGTTGTTTATGCTGTCGTTGAAAGGAATTAAATCGCCGGAAAAAGTTGCCGTATCGTTTTTACTGATCTTGAATTGTTGTAATACTACGTTTTTTATTCTACGGTCATAAGCTTTATATCCCCTTCTCTCCTCGTGGGCATAAATATAAAAAAACGAGGTCGTGTCTGTATATATATTTAGACTGTCGAAATAAAATTTAATTATTTTTCCTTTGGGGGCATAATCAAGATTAATTGTCTGGGCTTTCAGGTAAAAAGTCAGAAGTAAAAAACAAGATATTGCAAAAGTTCTCAAATTCATCATTTTGCGTTTTAACTTTGACTCTTAATCTTTAATACATCTCACGGAATTCCCCGACTTTTTCATGGGGAACAAGGCGTATATGTCACCAAAACACCAGCGCAGGCTCCTGTACCAGGCATTGCTTGAAGTGTAAGATGTAGAAGTCCAGAAGCCGGTGTCATGATTATTGTTAGGCGCCAGACTCCAGGCTCCTGATGAAACCCTGTAATTAGCACAAAGCCCAGTAAATCCTACTGCGTTTGTTCCGCATGTACTATCCTGATATTGCCAACGGGTGTTGCAGTCTTCTTTCAATATTCTACCAATAATTGTTCCCCGTCCTCCAAGCGTAACAGTATCATCAGTGTTGTCGAGGAGCTTTTCAAGGATATTCCATTCTGAATTTGATGGTACATGCCAGCCTGAGGGGCAAATGTTGTGACTATTGACCACGGCATAGAAATTATACAAATGCCCGTAATAACTGCCTTCAGCCGGCAAGTTTTGAAAGTCACAATAGGCACCTTGAGTTGTGTTTCCCCATGTGGCGCTGTCGGAAACATTCGGAATGGCTGACCCATCGCGGTATTTTGTGGTCTTAAGGTTTTCTCCCATCCATACCTGTGTGCCTATTTGTACTACAGCATAATGGTTGCTGTCTGCATCGGTGCAAGCTACAAAGTTAAAGGTTACAGTCTGGCTCTGGGTTGGTGTCAGCATTACTACCATTTTATAAATATTAGACTTTCCCGTAAGCTTTAATGTGTCTCCGGCATTAAAAGACATGGCTATTAAAGATTTGTTTCCGCTAAGGCTTTTTACTTTAGGTGTATTTTGATTGTCCGGTGCGGGTATAATTTCAGGCGTTCCTGATTTTTCACGTTGACTTACTATTTTTGAAGCATAAGAGTAGTTAGCAGATGTAATTTTTAGCATATAAATGCCACTGCTGATTCCACTGAGGTTGTAGGTGTAATGGCCTTTGGCAAATGTTTCCTGTAAATGTATAATCAATTTTCCCGTTACATCGTACAGTTCAATATCTGTTTTGCCGTTGGCTGTGGCTTCAAAATCGAAAAAGCAATGTGTTGTCATGGGATTTGGATATATGTTCAGAGCATCTTCTGGTTTATTATCAGAATTGTTCGTAGGTGTTGTTGTGGTAAGGCTCAGTATATTACTGCCATTAAGAATTGTATCCGTACATTGTGAAATGTTTTCAACTTTTACTGAATCTACGGTATTACTTGCACCGGTTCCGGTAAAGGAAATCTGATAATTCTGTGCCTGGATTTTTACTATAGCAAAAATCAGCAAGAGGAAAATTGCAACTGTTTTCATCATCTTATTTTTTATTTTCAAAACAAATTTAAAATTTTTAGAGATATGATTTTAACTCGAAACTAAAAGGATAAAAAATTAAAATCGTTTGAAGACGGTTTAGATTTGATGAAGTTGTTTATTGATAAAATAATCCATATTCCGAAATGGAATATTGCTATTGTGCTATAAAATTACCCCGTGCAACTATTTGCTTGTTAGATTGTAGCTGAAAAAAGTAAAGACCACCCCGTATATTCCTGACATCAACCTTCGCCTCTGAGTCCGTAATATTGTCAGTTTTCTGAACTTCCTGCCCCATGGCGTTATAAATGAGCAGGGTATAGGTTTTATTATCCGGGTTTTTAAACTGAATAGTTGTGGCGTTGTTTGCAGGATTAGGAAAAGCGGTTAAAGTTTCAGCATTATTCTGAACGTTTTTCACCTCTGTAGCTAAAGGGTTAAAAATCTCAATATTATCAAATTTCACCATATAAATTTCTGAATCGTTGTAACCGCAACTGGTATTCAGATAAAACATCACATTTTTATTGGTGTAAGGTGTTAAAACAAACACAACTTCAAAATGAGCACAATTTCTGGCCGAATCAAAATAAATGGTCTGATTGGTTGTTGCATCATGATAAGCGCCATCTATCCACATATTAAAATATACTTTATCATTCGGATGGTTTGAAAAGTAGGAATTGCTCATATCAAAGCTCATAATAACCGAATCGAGGCCTGTGCAATTTACCTGTGGCGTGCGTAAAAAATTTCCCCAGTAATTATTCCATGAACCGCTATAACCTGCATATCCACCGGAACAACCCCCTGTAGCAGCGTAATCTATGGGCGTGTTATAATCAGGGGCAAACCATGCACTTGTTGAGCCCGTAGCACCATGAACAAGAATATCGCTGATAAAAGCCTGTGGCCCTAAAAGCACAGTTTGAGAAAAACTCTTATTGTGTGAACCAAAAAGGAAGAAAAAAACTGTGAATATTAAAAAAATACGTACTGATTTCATTTTATTTAATTTTAATTCAAAGATACAATATTAAATAATTTATATTTTAGAAATGATTACCGATTTTTTATTATATTCAATAAGACAACCGACCACTTTTTATGCATGGAAAGAAACACCCCTACTTTAAAAAATCAATCTCTGAACAGAATGTTAGTCAGCATTAGTCCTTTAAACACCTTACACTAAAAGAGAAAGATTTGGAGTTGATGGTTCTATACACAGTGTTATCGTTGTTTTTCAGGGTGCGACACCAGGCTGAAGATGCATTATAAGCCTTATTAGTCCACCAGAAGCCCAGGAAGTTAATACTATAGAATGTGCCATCGGAATAGCGATAGCCCCCGGGAAGAGCGGTGAAACCTGTTTCATTTGTCGCTCCTGAATTTGGGCTATGCCAAAGAGTTGAACATGCTTCTTTTAGCTTTCCTCCCTCATTTGTTGTTCCCAGCCATCCCTGTGTAATTGTATCAAGAGGGAAATTGGTATCACAGAGAGTACTTGTACAAATACTTCTTTCGAGGATAGTCCATTCATCATGACTTGGTATGTGCCAGCCTGTAGGGCATAAACCAGAGGTGTCATTTACTGCATACCAATTATACAATTTACCGTAGGTTTCATTGTATGTCTGGCAATTGTTACCATAACAACAGTAGGTACCTGGAGAATTAATTGCAGTACCGTTATTATACTTAGTTGTTTTCAGATTTTCTGCCATCCATATCATCGTGTCTATTTTCACCACGGCGTAATGGTTGCTGTCGGCGTCGGTACAATCTACAAAATCAAATGTTACTGTTTGCCCTGGGCTTATTGAATCGATGATTGGAATATAGACAGTACTGTAAATGCCTGATTTTCCGGTTAGCTTCAATACATCAAAAAAATTATATTGCATATTTACTATTACTGATTTGCCACTTTTCACATCCTTCATTTGTCCTGTATTTGAATCTGAACTTTGTGTATCTATGCCTTGTATTGTTCCTGTATGTTTAATTTCAGTATTACCAATTGTTGTATTAGTGCTTACTATTTTCGCAGTATATGAAAAATTGGCCGATTCTATTTTTAGAGTATATATGCCACTGTTAACACCACCCAGGCTGTATGTATGATAGCCTTGAGATAATAACTCCTGTATTTGCAAAATTCTTTTTCCGCATATGTCATTTTTTTATTATTAATAAATTTTTTTATTGAATATTTGTTGCTCTTTGTTATGGAATTTATCAAATCTATTGACACAAGTGCGAACTCAAAAATATTTATTAAAAAACACAGTTGCATGTTTTTTTTAATAAATAGGGGAGGTGTTTAATAAAAATAATAAGGGTAAAAGAAAGCAATTATTGCTTTTCCATAAAGGGATTTTAATGTTTTTAAAAAAAAGGTATGTGCTTTACAGGTTATACCAACTTCAAAACAATCAGGGTTAAGTTTTTTGCAGAGTATTTATTCGTCAGAAGGCTTGACCAGCTTTTTTAATAAGGCTAATTTGTCAAAATTAAATTTGATCTTAGAATCTCTGAGTATCCAATAAATGACACCACTTATTAATGCGGCAAAAAAGCACCATACAGAGAGGAGGAATTGAGTAAAAAAAATAGCCGTTACCAAACATGATAAAAACATAAAAATGCCTAGCAGTTTAGTTTTTTTAATACTCGAAATAAAAAGAGGAGTGATAGTAGCAATTAAGTAAATAATAAAAGCAGGAATGGCAAAAGATTTAGGAAAATCATTCTTATACAGAATATGATAACCCGTAATTTGTGGATATACATTGAAAAACAAAATACAAAATGCATAGTATAGTGACAATGAAAATCCCAGAGCCAGAAGAACCCACAATATTTTTTTTCTTTTCTTATTCTCCTCCATGAAGAGCACTGAAAGAGGAATCATCATTGGCCAAATGGCATCAGCCATAATTAGAAATACATAGGCAACAAATTTTTGAACACTTGCGTATTCCGGATGAGGTATTGCTAACCATAAAAACCCTTCAGTAATTTGTTGAAGCCCAAAAAAAAATGGAATACAAGCAAATAATATTTGCGATGGTTTGTGAACTTTCCTTATAGTAGCCACACCTATGGCGGTAATTACAATGCCTCCTGCAAAACTAGCTTCTGGGGAAAAACACATAAAATTTGTTTTTTAGTTTATGAATACTTAATTTTTTCAGAATAGAATAACAAAAATGATTTTCTGTAAAATGAAAAAATTGAGTCGGCAAATGTAAAGAATATTATGTATTGGGGGTGATAATACTTTAAAATGGGAAAATTTTAAATAATTTTAACAAAATTTCAAAAGCCTATTCTTGATTATTCAATAGTGATGGGGCTTCCGAGGAAATGTGGTTTTTTGTTGAAAAGGAAATCAATAAAAACTTTTACCCGTGCAAATTTTTCTCGCACATTAGTTTTAAAACCATAGTATTGTGCCACATCCTCTGCATTAAAGCCTACAACGTCAAGATTAAGTTTTCGGGCGATATAAATAGCTCTTTCGTTGTGAAATTTCTGAGATATGACTGTAAATTTATCTAGGCCAAACACTTTGTTTGCCCGAATCATTGAGTCATAAGTTCTGAAACCTGCAAAGTCCATAAAGATTTTTTTTTCAGGAATTCCGCAAGCTATAAGCTCATCTTTAAATTTATCAGGCTCATTATAAGAGGAATATTTGTTATCTCCACTTATCAGAACGAATTGTATTTTATTGGCAAAATACAAATCACATACAGCTTTTATGCGGTAGCTGAAATATAAATTAGGAATCCCCTTTTTTATATATTTTGATGTGCCCAACACAATACCGACCCTATTGAATGGTACATCGTCTACTTTGTCATAAGTAAAGTTTTTGGTGTCTCTGGATATGATGTAATCGGCTGTGTAAATAATAATAATAGTAAGAGGTATAGCACCCAAAAAGAAAAAAACACAGTATTTGAAAATCTTTTTAAAGCTCAGAAATAATGCTGTCATACTAATATTTAGGAGGTTGGTATAAAACGCATTTATTTAAGTTTAATTGTCAGAAGACCTATTTAAAATTTTTACTGTTTCAGTGCTGCTTTAGTAAAAATATAATCTGGAATTTTCTCGTCAAACTTAATGTTCTGAATTCTAAACTCAGTTCCCTTCCCATCTTTAAGCATGTCTTTGTAAACTACTGTTTCGGGAAACCATCGGTTTTGAATTTTTTTGACATCCCGGAGTTCGATTTTTTTTAGCAGCTGACCACTTTTAGCATAAAGTTCTTGTTTTAGAGGTACATACCTTTCCTGATCTACCCACATTTTTTGCGTATGATAAGCCACATCTGATACCTTTGCCGTAAGCTCGAGAATCCAGGTTTTTCTGTTGTCAATAACCTCTTCGCTGATAACTTTTGCAGTATATATGTCAAGCAATTTTCTGTCGTCCATCATGTCTTCATATGATAGGTCCGACCCCATAACAGATTGTCTTAACAGATGACCCGAAATTTGAATGGTCCTGTCTGTCGAAGGGGAATATATCCAGAGTTGTCCTTCAAGTTTAAGCATCTTAGTGCCTTTATCAGTGGCTGGTGACAAATATTCGGTAAATGATTTTTTGGTGCCCTCAGACCATGATTTAGCAGTGACTACTCTTGTTTTACGTTTGCCGTTAATAGTCATCGTTGATTCAAAGGTGCGATTTTTAGACGACATGTTCTGATCTATCTTTTCGAGGATAGTATTGGCATCAGGATAAGCGGTGAAACCCATTAAGGATAAACCCAATAGTAATATGATTAACGTTTTCATTAGAAATAACTTTTATTTTAAATATATATATTTTAGTCTTCAATCATCAGTCCACAGTCCACATCCGTACTTGCAACAACTTTCAGTCCTTTTTTTGCCTCTAGCCGACTATCTTCGTCCTCCAGTCCTTTAGCTTTAAGTACTTTAGCTCACTTTAGGCACTTTAGTGCACTTCCCCTTAAACCTCCAGCTCATTAAACAACCTTGCCGTATTTCTTTTATAGATACCGATGCCTGCCAAAGCATTGCCAAGAACCATTGAAAAGACCCCTGGAATGAAGCCTAAGTAATATGCTGTTGGTGTAATTTCAGCGCGGGCAATTGTGGGCATCATCAGGGTTGAGTTTTGCATCATGCCGCTTAGGTCAAACCCTACAACCTTCACATAATACGACAATCCCAAGCCTAAAGCTGTTCCAAACACAGAACCTATAAATCCAATGATTAGTCCTTCATAAATCAGTGTTTTGTAAACATGCATCTTATCCTCACCCAGGGCTAGTCGTACACCAAATTCTGAATATCTTCTCATGCTGCCTAAAATACCGCTATTCCAGATAACAACAGACATGGCAAAAACAAATATGAATACAAACAATGCCACCAACGCATCAACCTGATCGATGAATTCGCCCATCCCTGCCTGTTCTTTAAGGGTAATCATAACAGGAGAATAGTCATCTTTCGGATCTGTGTATTTTTTATTAAAGCTGCTTTTAACTGATTGGGCTTTATCATTATCGTATAAAGTGAAAGGAAAAAAGCCCAGTATTTCACCAGCGCCATCATCCATTTCAAAAGTCTTTTGAGCGTCGGCAATATCAATAATAATAGCTCCTTTATCGATGACTCTTGCGCCAAAACGCACTGTTCCGGCAACGACGAAATTTTTAAAAGCCATACCGCCATCCATGGTGCTTCCAATAAGGGTAAAAGAATTTCCAGGTTTAACCCTGAATTTATGTGCTAAATCTTCAGAAATCAAAACCTCACCAGACTTTTGAGGTGTTTTGCCCTGTACAATTGATGCTTCCAGATTAAATCGTTGCTTTTCTTTAGTCCCTTCTGTAAACATGTCAATAGCCCAGCCTACAACCGGTCCCTGAGCTCTTGTTTCTCCAGCACTGTCAGGGAAATCAACCAAAGCCCCGAAGCGAATCCGCTTGACCCAGTCCATAGTGGGGTAATCTTTCTTAAGGCTCCCGATAAGTTTTTCTACATCAAGCAAAGCCAGATCATTGGGGATTTGGTCTGCATCTTTAGCATAAGCTCTGGTCATAATTTTTACATGTCCTGTATTAAAATTAGCATTCATTACAATAGATTCGCCTATCATGCCTTTAATCCAGCAGTACATAAAAACGGTAACAAAAACGCCCAGACTTACTACAATTATGGGCAGCAAACTTCTGCTTCTGTCGTTGATAATTCCTTTTAACAAAAATCTTTTCATATTAATTTCCCTTTCAATGCTTCTGTTGGTTTCATTTTAGAAATTCTGCGTGTGGGGAAATAGCTTACAATAGTGGCAGAAATGATTATCAGGAGAACAGATCCTATTATCAGGCCCATACTATAATATGGAATTATTGAATCGGAAATGGCAACGCCTGTTGAATCAGCTACTGAAGGCATTGGAATTCCGGTTTTTTGCAAATATCCCAATAGTGGAGCTCCCCACAATATGCCTAGGGCTATAGCTAATATACTGTGAGCGCTTCCTTCAATAGTAAATATACGTATGACACGCGAACGTGTCATGCCTAAAGCAATATAGGTCCCTATTTCTTTTTGCCTGCGAAAGATTGACAGTATCTGTGTGTCAAAAATAGCCAGTAATGCGATAGCCAGTAATAAAATAGAGATGATGGAAGAGCTTGCTTTTTTTGCTTTAATAATTTCATCTATTTCTTTTAGTAAGAAAGTTTCATCTTTAAACACCCATTTGTCGATATTTTGTTTATTAAATGAATCGCCGGCAATCAAAATGGTGGCTTCATCAGGAAGGTCTGTCATGTCTCTGAGGACATCTATCGGCAACCATATCTGATTGTTGTCAACAGCAGGAACGTTGCATCTGAAAACATCAACAATAGTAATTTCTTTGGCATCAAAGGTGCCGTTAGCATCACGCCAGCGAATCAGTAAATTGTCTCCTTTTTTCAGCCCATTGCTGGCAGCCATGCGTTTGCCAATGACAGCAGGAATGTTTCCTTCTTTAAAATCCATTTTATCTGTTGGGATTTTAATAATTTTCTGATTTTTTTCGATACCTTTAAGCAATACATTTATCATCCTGCCCTTAGGATAAGCTGTGGCCTGAGTAATTAAAAGAGGCAGCAATTCGCCTTTATCAATGTCTTTCTGCACTTTTTCAGACACCTTTTCATGAGCATCCAGAAGACAGTAGGAGTCGTAGGGGTCGTACAAAGGGTGCCATAACTGTCCACTTGCAATTTCCCATTCTTTGGTGTCGTGCCGGGCTTGTTTGTTCCACCCATCCAGCATGCCGTTATAAAAAACAATAATGACAAATGCTATTGAAAGGACAGTGACATTAAGCCACGTTCTTAATCCTGCCCCAAAAAGGTTTTTAAAAGCTAATTTAAAGGCTAACATAATGAATTTGTTTTAGCTGTTACTTGTTCATCTTTTACAACTTTGCCATCACTAAGTGTAATGATACGGTCAAGGTACTGCATCACTTTCTCATCATGGGTTGAAAAAACAAATGTTGTTTTAAGCTCACGGTTTAGATTTTTCATGGTTTGCACAATGTGGTGCGAGTTTGTTGAGTCGAGGTTTGCAGAGGGTTCGTCAGCTAAAACCAGCACAGGTCGTTTGACCATGGCGCGCGCTATGGCAACTCTCTGGCATTCACCTCCTGAGAGCATAGCCGGTCTGGACTTTGCTTTGTCTGTAAGCCCTACCCATTCGAGAGCCTCCATAACAGCTTTCTTCCTTTCTGTTGCCGTTCTGTTTTGCAGTAATAGAGCAAATTCAACATTGTCATAAACGTTATAAACAGGCAACAGGTTATAAGTTTGAAAAATAAAACCTATATTTATATTTCTTAGGCTGGCGGCTTGTTTGTGAGTAAGCGTGCTTATGGATTGCCCTATAACAATGGCGCTTCCCTCTGTAGGTGTATCAAGTGAGCCTATGATATTGAGCAATGTTGTCTTCCCCGAACCGCTGGGGCCTACCAGTCCTGCAAATTCACCCTTTTCTATAGACAGGTTAATATCACTTAGGGCTGTAAATTCACCCTTACCTACCGGAAAGCGTTTGGTCAGATGTTCTAGTTTTATTATTGTTTGATTTTCCATAGTTAAATGATATTATTCAAATGAAGTTTTCGAAATTAATACAATACGAAACCGCAGAGTAACACAGAGAAGAGAAAGGCGCAGAGAACCGCAGAGAGGGAAACATTATATTTATTTTAGAAATTGTGTATGACCCTTTATATACCCGATGGAATTTATTAACTGAAATCAAATCTTTTTTTTTAGCTCTGAATAATGATTTCAAGGAGAATACAATTTTGAATTTTCTGCGTTCTCTGCGTGTATTTCCTCCGCGTTCTCTGTGGTTAAGAAATTTTATACGGCATTTTCTTAAAAAAGTACTATCTATAAACATAAAATATTAATGATTATAAATTATCATGAACTGTGCCCCTTTGCCTGCATACTGGGCGCCCGTGTTTCCCTGTTGCGGCAGGTTATACGTTTCGGGGTTCCAGTATACCATCAAAAATAAAGAAAAGTATTTGAACTGATGCTTTATATTGACAAAATTATACATTGCTTTGTTTCCCCAATCGTAAAAAGAGATGACATTAATATTATCATCAATGCTGAGAGGGTAATTAAGAGAAAATGCAGAAAAGGAGAACTTCCTGGAAAAGGCAAAAGCTCGTTCATCACTGGCAAATAGCAATTGTTCATAAATAACATTAAGCCCGTTGCCCAAACCAAAGGTGTAATCTGTTCCCACATTAAGCAGTTCCTGGTTGGTGAGCATTCCCACATTTCTGCTTTTGTTTATCCAGCTGCCTTCAACCCAAAGTCCGACCTTAAGGTCGAATTTGGCATCAAAACCTATTCTGTTTTCAGGGATTTTCTGTGCAAAAAGCACATTTGTACCCAGTGCAGACATATCAACTTCTCTGAAATGATAGGATAGGGCCGCCTCTCCTTTAGGGGCAGGTGTTTGAAATCGGCCGCCGAATTCAGGTTTATTTTTATACGTGGTGCCTACATCCCATGGTCGTTGTTGTTTGTTGCCATACAAGCCCCAAAGCCACAAATTGGCATTGTTAAGGAAATAATATCTGCCCAGTAAACCCCAGGTGCCATTGGTGAGCTGCTGAGGGTCACGGGGGTCGAGCTGGTCGAACCACATCAGCGGGCGGATTAAAGTAGCAGAGCCGAAATTTATTTTCTGAAGTCCCAGCCTCAGCTCAGCTTGCTTGGTGGAGTATCGCACCCATAGCCTGTAAGGCGTAATATCACCAGCATAATGCACCGTGTCGAAAGGTTTAAAACCAGATGTCCCCATAATATTGGCAGACCCTTCAAAATCAATCAACCGTGCATCAGGCATTTTAATCTGATAATTCAACTGTGGTATATAGCGCCCACCCATATATACCGGCAACGCATTACTTTTGTTGTAATGAACCCAGCCGGTTAGTTGTCCTTGAAATGTCAGAGTGTCTTTAGTAATAGATAAAGTATCCTGTGCCATTACTAAAGAAAAAGAAGATAGCAAATAGCAAATTGCAAATAGAAAATATATAAATACTCTTTTCATTTTATTTAAATCACCAACTTTTATAGACAATAAATTCGCAAGCGTCACAATATTAATACAATAATTTGAAATTTGTAGCATTTGTTTTAAGGATGAAATAAAATATTTTGATGTATTTAATTCAATATTTCACTTGAAGCAAAAGTTATTTTAAGGTAAAGAAAATTGATTATTTTTGCAGTAAAGAAAATGAATATGAGCAAAATAAAAATAAAAAACTTTGGTCCGATTAAAGAAGGCTATCTGGAAAATGATGGCTGGTTGGATATAAAGAAAGTTACAGTTTTTATAGGCAATCAGGGTTCTGGGAAAAGTACCGTGGCAAAATTAATTTCTTCATTTACTTGGATTGAGAAAGCTCTTGTTAGAGGGGACTATAGTAAAGAATGGTTCTCAAAAAGAAATAATTTAAAAAAACAATTTTTAAATTATCACCGCATTGAAAATTATATAAAAACAGACGATGAATTGTTTCCATCGTGTGAAATAGATTACATAGGAGATGCTTATCATATTAAATATTATAGTGGAAAGTTGACTATTAAAGAAATTATTAAAAGCAAGTATCCTCTGCCTCAAATAATGTATGTGCCGGCAGAAAGGAACTTTATTTCTTATGTGGAAAACCCACAAGCATTAAAGCAAATATCTGATTCTTTGTTAGAATTTGTAACTGAATTCGAAAAAGCGAAGAAAGCGCTGAAAGAGCCAATGAGGTTGCCCATTAATAATGTAGAAGTTGAATATGATGAATTTAGAAATCTTGTTTTAATTAAAGGTACAGATTATGAATTAAAATTAACTGATGCCTCAAGTGGTTTTCAATCTTTGGTTCCGCTTTATCTTGTAAGTTGGTTTTTAGCCAACTCTGTAAAAAAACAATCAGAAATTGCTAAAGAACCAATGAGTAGCGAAGAGACAGAGCGCTTCAGAAAAGGAGTTGCTGAAATTTGGGCAAATGAAAGCCTTACAGATGAACAAAGAAGAATTGCTCTTTCTGTCCTTTCTTCAAAATTCAATAAAACAGCATTTGTCAATATTGTTGAAGAACCCGAACAAAACCTATTTCCAGCGTCTCAATGGGAGATGCTGAAAAGCCTACTGGAATTCAATAATATGAATGCCGGCAATAAACTGATTATGACTACGCATAGTCCTTATGTTATAAACTATTTAAGTATTGCAATTCAAGCTTATTATTTATATGATAAAGTAATGAATTCAAATAGAGAAGTTAGTGATTATTTAGTAAGAATCAGTAAAATTGTACCTTTTAAATCTATGGTGTCTGCTTCTGATGTGGCCATTTATCAATTAGATGAAAAAACGGGTACTATTTTTAAATTACCTGCTTATAAAGGTATTCCATCGGATAAAAATTATTTAAATATGTCTTTGTCAGAAGGAAACTTATTATTTGATTCCTTATTAGAAATAGAAGAAGATATATGAAAATAAATTTCTATAATGCAAAATGTCAGAAAACTACAAAGAAGGAACTATTTGGTCTTTGCGACGATGAAAATCAAACACCTGCTTACATCGAATTTAAAAATACCGATAAGTTGAATGCTACTGTAATAAACCCAACTCAAAAAATAATAATACATACTGCTATTGACAATTGTATTGAGATACTGAGAGAAAACGGAAAGATGGATAATCGATGTGATTCTATGTTGACATATCCGGATAATATCGTTTTTGTGGAACTTAAAAATAAGGGTTCAGGCTGGATAAGTGAAGGTATTAAACAAATTGAAGCGACCATCATTACTTTTAAAAATAGTCATGATTTATTTTCCGTCAAACATAAACGGGCATTTGTTGCAAATAGGCGCCATCCTAATTTTCAAGTAACTGATAATGAAAAAGCTAAAATATTTTGGGATAAATTTCGTGTGCGTTTAAATATAAATTCAGTAATAAATATAAAATAACAATACCACTATGAAAACAAAACTCTTATTGATAATTGCATTATTAGGATTTCTAACTACCGGTTTCGGACAACAAAAAGTAACCTGGGACAAATGGGAATGGCTAAAAGGTGAATGGACCGGCGAAGGCAGCGGTCAGATTGGTGTGAGCTCAGGAACATTTTCTTTCAGCTTAGACCTCGACAAGAAAATACTTGTGCGTAAAAGCCATACTGAATTTCCTGCAACGGATAAGAAAGCCAAAGAAATTCACGATGATTTGATGATTGTTTACTCTGATAATTCTGGGAATCCTTCAAAAGCTATCTATTTCGATAATGAAGGCCATACCATTAATTATGTGGTAACATTTGCAGATAAATCAATAGTCCTGACCAGCGAAAAAATTCAGAATGTTCCAACGGTTCGTCTGACGTATACTTTACTTGAAGATAAAAAAGTAAATACTAAATTTGAAATGTCGCAGGATGGGGAGAAATTTATGACTTATATTGAAGGAAAAAGTAAAAGGACCAAATAGAAAAAATAATATAACCTAAAATATCTTTACTTTGAATAACCAAAAATTAGTAATTTCGAAAAATGATAACAAAAAATGATATTTTAAAAACATTAGGATCTGGATATGAGAGTTCTCCGGGATATCAATTTAGAAAAAATGAATCGCTAAGAGGTATAGATAGAGCTGCGGCAGCCGGAGGATCATTGGGAACTCCAGCTCACCAGAGGCTTAATGCTGAAATGGCCGGTAATTTAGCTGGAGCTGATTATTATCCATACCTTGAGAACGCATTAAGGCTATACAGTTCTGGCTTAAGAGGAAACGAGGGATTGGCAAATATGGGATATAGCGCTGCTTCAAATTTAGGAGAAGACATATCTAATTCGATGATGAGCACCGCTAATCTTGGTTATTCTCATGGATCAAATGAAGCTCAGCAAATGAGAGCTTCTCAGGCTTATTTAGAGCAATTAAGGCCAAAAAGTAGATTTGGAGCAGACGGCGGATTGTTCAATAATTTACTTGGTCAGGGTCTAACTAATCTTGGTAATGGTCTAAGCTCAGGAATGGATCACGCAACAGGAAACATGGGCGGCTGGATAGACAAATCACGACAGCTAACCGG
>Ga0118677_10004087_pt1 | contig 26935 bp, 16 predicted proteins | sample AliMusrvi5mmetaG_FD_86154 | JGI IMG/M metagenome (GOLD analysis project Ga0118677, IMG submission 86154) | reverse complement strand
ACCAATCACACCTATTTTAACCTGAATGGCGGCAAGGAAGATGTGCTCAGCCACCAGTTACAAATCAACAGTACAAAGCGTACCGTGAATGATGCAGATTTGATCCCTACCGGGGAAATTGCGGATGTAACCAACACACCCTTCGATTTTTCGGTCGGTAAGCCTGTAGGGCAGGATATCGGCACACTGCCGGATGGCTACGACCTCAATTATCCCCTCGGCAATCCCGATCACAAACTGATTTTTGCAGGAAAGCTCTCTGAACCTCAATCAGGAAGAGCCGTTTCTGTCTTTACGACGGAACCGGGCATTCAAATTTATACCGGATATTATATCCCTGAATTGGGAGAGCGCTTTGGCCGATACAGTGGTCTGGCCCTTGAAACCCAGCATTATCCAGATTCTCCCAATCACCCAGATTTTCCAACAACGGTTTTGCATCCGGGAGAAACCTACAAGTCTAAGACTTCCTATCATTTTGAAACAAGCCATTGATCCATCAGAAAGGGTTGGAGGATTCACAACAGTGGGCCAACCCATTCCATTTTATTGTGGCCGATGCATGGTATTTACAATTAGACCAAAAAATGGTATTTTCGTGAATTGATTAACCAGAATTGTATTTTGTTGACTGACCTTATTACTTCTCCTGCATGGAATCACCTATGATTTTGTCGGGGATCGGATGTGATCAGTTAGACCAATTGAACCAAACATCAACAAGTGAAACGAGCAACTGCCAAAGAAACATTTGTTTGGCAGATCAATAAACGAGTTCCATGCGAACGATCTAATTCAATCATTTACTAATATCCACTACGAGTGAAAACATTGATCGAGCTTTTTGAAAAGAGTGTGCAGAAATTTCCAGACAACGCTTTGTTGTGGGAAAAATTGACAGATAAGTACGAGCCCTCCTCCTACAAACAGATTCAGCAAACGGTATACCAGTTTGGTGCCGGACTGATGTCCCTGGGTCTAAGGAAGGGTGACAGATCCGGACTGCTTTCAGAAGGCAGGAATTTCTGGCTGATCAGCGAACTTTCCGTTTTGTACTGCGGAGCCATCAATGTTCCACTTTCCGTCAAACTGGAATCCTCTGAACTAAAATTCAGGATCGAGCACTCCGGGGCCAAGATGATGATCATCTCCTCCGGACAGGCCCCTAAACTGGCTGAAATTATTGATCTGCTTCCTGCACTGGAAATTGTGGTTGTTCTGGATGGCGAAGCCAGACCTGGGTCGAAAGAGATTTCTGCACAGGATGTACTTGCCAAAGGAGCCGACTTTCTTTCCATCGAAACGAACAGAAAAGCCTTCGAACAGGTTTGGCAAAACATTCAGCCCGACGATGTCGCGAACATCTCCTATACTTCCGGCACTACGGCAGATCCAAAAGGCATTATGCTCACGCATTACAACTATACGATCAATGTGATTCAGGCAAACAATGTTCTGGATATTGGTTCAGAATACATCACTTTGGCCACGCTGCCCTGGGACCACTCCTTCGCGCATACTGCCTGTCTTTACACCTTTATGATGAAGGGAGCTTCTGTTGCCTCGATCCAAAACGGCAAGACACCCCTGGAGACCCTGCGCAATGTACCGCAGAACATCCAGGAGATTCAACCTTATATCATGATGAGTGTCCCTGCCCTCTCCAAAAATTTCAGGAAGAACATCGAAAAGGGGATCCAGGCCAAAGGTGCTTTCACGGAAAAATTATTCAACCACGCCCTGCGAGTAGGTTATGCCTACAACGGTGATGGCTGGAACAAAGGAAAGGGATGGAGGGCACTGCTCAAACCTCTTGTTGCTTTGCATGACAAGATCATCTTTTCAAAAATCAGGGCAAATTTCGGCGGCAACCTCAAATTTTTTATTGGTGGTGGTGCCTTGCTCGACATTGAATTGCAACGATTCTTCAGTGCCATCGGGGTACCAGTTTTCCAGGGATATGGGTTAACAGAGGCCTCTCCCATCATCTCTGCCAACTCGCCGCTTGCGGTCAAATTCGGTTCATCCGGGAAAATTGTCAGTTACCTGGAAACAAAAATCGTGGACAACGACAACAACGAACTCCCCATTGGTCAAAAAGGCGAAATCATCGTCAAGGGAGGAAACGTGATGAAAGGCTACTGGAACAATCCCAAGGCAACGGCAGAGACCATCGTCGAAGGATGGTTGCACACAGGTGACATGGGATATCTGTCCAAAGACGGTTACCTATATGTGATGGGACGGTTCAAGAGCTTGCTGATAGGCAATGACGGAGAAAAATACAGTCCGGAAGGAATTGAGGAAGCCATCGTGGATCAGTCTCCCATGATCGAACAAGCCATGCTTTATAACAATCAGAATCCCTATACGGTTGGGATGTTTGTACCGAACATTCCGGAATTAAGCCGGCAACTTGAAAAACAGGGAATCTCCCTGAAAAGCGATGCAGGTTATGTAAGGGCGTTGGAACTGATCAAACAAGAGGTCGACCAATACAAGAAGGGTGGAAAATTTGAAAATATATTCCCTGAGAGATGGTTGCCTGCCTCTATTCTGGTTCTTCCTGAGGCTTTCACGGAACAGAATCACATGCTCAACAGTACCATGAAAATGGTGCGTGGCAAAATTACAGAGCATTACAGCAACGAAATCAACTTCCTCTACACGCCGGAAGCCAAGTATATTCTCAACTCGACGAATATCTCTGCGCTGAAAAAGTGGACGAATGGATAGAAAAATCTGTTGCCCATTGACTATATGCTAAAAGCTACTAGCTATCAGTTTTTAGCATATAGTCATCATTCATCATTCATTTTTTACCTATCTTTGTCTCATCATCAGGGGTGCCTTAAACATACAGGCTGAGATCAAACCCATCGAACCTGTCCGGGTAATGCCGGAAAGGGATATTGAAAATCTATTTCGATTGCATCTCCGTCTGAACTTTGGTCATTGCCTGATTGATTTTTCAATCACTTCAATTAAAAGCAATGAATCAGTCAAGTTTTGAACAGCCTACCAACCACCAACCAGATACCAGCAACCTTCCCCGAATTATTGTGTCGCTCCTTTTTCTGTTTCTTTTTGGCCAGCTCTCGGCGCAATCCAGCCTTCATGGTACAATCAGCAATGCAGAGGGTGATCCACTTCCCGGCGCCACGGTTCATTTGGTAAATCAGCAAAAAACAACCTCCTCCGATGCAAAGGGTAGTTTCAACCTGGAAGGAATCAGGGAGAACAAAGTAACCCTGGTGGTTACCTACGTGGGCTTCCGTACTTATCAGTCGGCCCTGCTCCTCGTGCCTGGAAGGAATGATCTTGCCATCACAATGGAGGGAGCCGCAGTGCTGACGGAAGATGTGATCGTCTCTGCCACCCGGGCAGGAGATAAAACCCCAGTAGCCTATACAAATCTGGATGTTAGCACTTTAACCGAAAAGCAATCCGGACAGGATTTGCCGTATCTGCTGAGTCTGACGCCTTCACTGGTAGCCACTTCGGATGCGGGTGCCGGCATTGGTTATACCAATTTCAGGATTCGCGGAAGTGATGCCAACCGGATCAATGTGACGGTAAACGGGATTCCCCTCAACGATGCAGAATCGCACGATGTCTATTTTGTAGACATGCCCGATTTTGCAGCTTCCACCGAAAACATCCAGGTTCAGCGAGGAGTGGGCAGCTCGACCAACGGGGCCGGAGCCTTCGGTGGAACCATCAATGTCCAGACGAGCAACCTCAGCAAACAGAGTTATGCAGGCTGGAGCACAGCAGGCGGAAGTTTTGGGACCCTAAAAAATACGGCAACGGTGGGCACCGGACTGATCGGTGGAAAATTTATGGTGGAGGCAAGGTTGTCGAAGATCAATTCCGACGGTTATGTCGACAGGGCCGCAAGCGATCTGCACTCTTTCTATCTTTCAGCCGGATACTATGCCGACAACTCCATGCTCAAGGCCATCTTCTTCTCCGGAAAGGAGAAAACCTATCAAGCCTGGAATGGGGTACCCTCGACGATGCTGGCAAGTGACAGAACCTACAACCCTTCCGGTATTATCTATGGAAAAAATGGAGAGGTCTCTTTCTACGACAATGAAACAGACAATTACCAGCAGGATCATTACCAGTTGCATTACACCCATCAATTCAACAACAATTTGAGTGCCAACCTTTCCCTTCACTATACCTATGGCAGAGGTTACTATGAGGAATACCGGCAGAACCAAAATCTCACGGATTACAACATGACTCCGATCGTAATCGCCGACTCCACATTGAATGAAACCGACCTGATCCGTAGAAAATGGCTGGACAATGATTTCTACGGTGCCATCGCCTCTGTGGGTTACCGGGAGAAAAAAACGGATCTTACGCTTGGCTCCGCCTGGAATACCTATTCAGGAGACAACTACGGCAAGGTGATCTGGGCACAATATTACGGGGATACGCCCGTCAACCACGAATGGTACAGGTCGCAGGGGAAAAAAATAGACTTCAACATCTTCGCAAAGCTCAATTATCAGGTAACCCCCAAACTCTCCTTCTATGCCGATGTCCAATACCGTCACATCGATTACAGGATCAGCGGAATAGATGACAATTTGAGGGATATCAGCCAAACGCACCTGTTCGATTTTTTTAATCCCAAGGCAGGATTGTTTTATGCCTTTGCTACCCACCAAAGCCTTTATATTTCCTATGGCAATGCGCACAGGGAGCCCAACCGGAGCAACTATACGGATGCCGATCCGACGAAACCAGCTCCCCGGCAGGAGAAGTTGCACGATTTTGAACTGGGCTACAAGGGAGGGAACAGCAAATACAGTTACGGCCTGAACCTCTATGCCATGATCTACAGGGATCAGCTGATTCTAACCGGCAGAATAAACGACGTGGGTGCGGCCATCATGACCAATGAACCAAAAAGCTACCGGACCGGAATAGAATATACTGGCAAACTGCAGATCCTGAAAAAACTGGAATGGGAACATCATGCTACCTTTAGCAGCAACAAGATCATCGGATTTGTCGAATATGTGGATGACTGGGACCATTGGGGAAATCAAATTACCCACAACCTGGGGAAAACGGATATCGCCTTCTCTCCTGCAGTGGTGGCCGGAAGCATGATCTCCTGGCAGGTGACAAACCCCTTGGGCTTCCATCTGCAATCAACCTATGTCAGCCGGCAGTATCTCGACAATACTTCCAGCACCGACCGTTCCTTTCACAGCTACCTGGTAAACAACCTGAAGGTGGATTACACCATCGCCCAGAAACTGGTTAAAAAATGGAGTCTGTTTGCGACGCTGAACAACCTGTTCAATGAGAAATATGAGTCCAACGGTTGGGTCTATTCCTATTACTCGGAAGGAACCAGACAAAAAGAAGATGGCTTATTCCCGCAGGCAGGAATCAGCTATCTTCTTGGAATGTCTATCAATTTCTAACAGTAGAAATCTAGTCCAGCGAAAGGTATCCGTTTTCAGAAATGAAGAACTCTTTTCCGTCCTTGGTGCAATATCCTTTCTTCTCATTTTTGTTGAGACAGTCGCTGGCATTTTGCAATTTTTCGATGCCATACGACTTTAATGCCTTGGATATCATTGGAGTGGAAATTCTTGAGATATTGTTGTTCCTTGCCAGAAAAACGGCCGTAGCCAGAAATTTACGGACCTGATTCTTGAGCGCCTTTTTCTCGGAGATAAATTGAAAAAGCGGGGAGTCAACAGGTTCAGTTACCTGGATACTCTTCGCTATTTTTTTTTTTGCGACTTTTACCAAAGGCCCCTCCTCCTGTACACCCATTTCCTTCGGAATCTTGGGTACCTTCATTTTGGGTTCTTTTGCTACTTTTGGAGCTTTAACCGTTTTAACTTTTGGTTCTCTGGCTATCTTCTCCTTTTTCACCTTCACTTTGGCTGGCTTTTCTTTCCTAGCCTTCGGTGTGATGGGGATTTCGACTACGAAAGGGGCATCCTTATCAGAGAACTCTGACAAATCCTCTTCGTTCACTTCAAAGACCTCTTCTACAACTGTATCGCTTTTTTTATGCGCAGAAAGTAGTGCCGGGATGCGGCTGAGTACGTTATTTAATTGTCTCTCGACCCAGGCATTATCACCTTTACAGGAGAAATGCAAATTTTCGAATGAAAAATCAATTTTTGAATCTGCCATTTTATGATTTATTTAAATCTAACTAATTGTGCTATAAAACCTATCTCTGCTAAAGTTATACAATATTAGTCAGAATTCACATAGAAATGATAAAAAAATGATTTTACACAATAACCACATATGTTATTAGTAATCAGAGATTTAAAAATACTATTCTAAATAATATGTAAAATAATTCTACTTCTTCTCGATATCTTTTAGAATTTTCTCTATTTCTTCTTCGGTGTTGTGCAGCTTTTCTCTGCACCAGGTTACCAATGCTGAAAGCCTTTTCACCTTTTCTGATAGCTGATCCACATCTGGTTCATCCTCTTCTATTTCACGCAGAATTTCTTCTATCTCCGTGATAGCCTCTTTGTAGGATAGTCCTTTTTTAATTGTCGTCATGATCTGGGTATTTGATTTCTGTAATTTTACTTAGTACGGATCCTTCGAAGAAGAGGGTTCTAAGTAACTCCTCCTTCTTCAGCTGAGAGAGATTCTTCACCACTTTCCCATTTACAGTAGTGATTGTATATCCCTTTTTCAACAAGTTTCCCGGGTCTGTCAGCACAGCGATCTGGCCTGCCAGTTCGATTTTGTGTTTCTCACGGTCAAGTTGCTTGTTGGTCACCCGCATCAATCTTTCAAGGTAACCGTTTAGTTTCTGTTTTCTCCTAACAATCCCCCTTGGGATGGCAACATCCAGCATATTCTGGGCTCTCGCAACGTTCTGGTGTCTGGTATAAAAATAGTGATCAACCAGAAAATCCGTTTTTTGCAATTTTTTACCGAGCCGGTGGTCGGTTCGTTGGAGGGTGAGTTTGACCTCCTGTCTGAATTTCCAGGATTTCTGCATCAGTTCATTGTTCTTGCGCATCAGCAGATTCCGTACCATGGAAGAAATATCCCTGGTCAGCTCCTCCAAAAGGTGCTGCTCCTCCTCGAGCCGGTTTTCAGTGATTTCAATGACCCGTTGCTGCAGCAGATTGACCTTTTCCTCAAAGGCAGATACGCCGTGAAGGATAAATTCAGCCACCGCAGTAGGTGTCTTCAATCTGGTATGGGCCACCAAATCCACAATGGAATCATCCTTCTCGTGACCTATCCCCGTTAAGACAGGCAGCGGAAACTGGGTAACGTGATAAGCAACATTGTAATTATCAAAACAACTCAGGTCTACCTGCGAACCTCCGCCGCGGATGATGACCACCAGATCGAAGAAATCTTCATATGGATAGATTCTTTCCAGTGCATCGACGATGGATTGTTCGGACTGGTTTCCCTGCATGATAGCAGGAAAGAGTCTGGTATAAAAATGATATCCCTCCGGGTTGCTGTTAAGCTGTTCCATAAAATCCTCGTACCCGGCGGCAGAGGGTGAAGAGATGATCGCGATCTTCTGCGGAACCATGGGAAGATCCAACTCCTTGTTCATGGTAAGAACCCCTTCGTCCGTCAGGCGCCGGATAATCTCCAACCGCTTTCTTGCCTGATCCCCCATCGTATAGGTTGGATCTATGTTCCTTACATTCAGGGAAAATCCATACAATTCATGAAATTCAACGGAAACCTGGAGCAATACCTTGATGCCATCTGTCAACTGCTGCCCGGTGGTCGTTTCGAAAAAGGGACGAAGCATCCGAAAGGTGTACGACCAGATGGTGGCTCGTGCCTGTGCAACAATCTTGTCGTCGGAGGCGCCCTTTTCAATCAGGGTAAGGTAACAATGGCCATTTGAATGAACATTCAGCTCAGAGATCTCTCCCACGACCCAAACCGGAGCGTTAAAACTGGCAGTCAAGACCTTCTTGACCGTGCCATTGAGTTCAGATAAACTTAATCTTTCGTCCATTCAAAAAAAGTGAGCATTTGTTGCAGCAGAACCTCCTCCCAAAGTTACAAAATGGGGAGCAGATACTGTTGAAATCGAGAGATTTTTGTCAATGATCGCACATTTTGGCTACTTTTGATCCACCATAACAGTTGTCTTTCCCGCACCATTGGCGAAACCATTGTTATCAAAGTTCAGAATTATCCGGGTAGCAACTTGCAATTTGGCAAAAGGGGTCTTGAACCCAGCTTAACAACAAATTCAATATTTAATGAAGTTCTCTCTGAAAAAATTCAACCTTTCTCTTGTCAACCTCTTGCCATTTGCATCGGCTTTGCTGATATTTTTCCTGGTAGAATTGGGAACCCGTTATCCTGAAATGACCGAATCGTGGTATTCAAAAGGGTTGTACCCGGTCATTGCTTCTCTCTTTTCGGCTATCAGCGGACTTTTCCCATTCTCCCTGTGGGATATTTTCTGGGCATTGTTTGTCCTCTTTGCCCTCTTTACCCTGGGACGAGTGATTCTGCGCAAACTGAAACCCGGAAGATTTCTGCTTCGAACCCTGCAGGTGGCAGCCATTCTATACTCCTTTTTTTATCTCTCCTGGGGATTTAATTATTTCAGGTTGCCGATCGAGAAGAGGCTCAGTTGGAATCGTCAGATTGACAAAAATGATATCTTTCCCGAAGTACTTGACTCGCTTATTTCCAATGCCAACGCAAGCCGGGTCGAATATACCGCTGCCGATTATCCTGCCATCGATTCGCTGGTAGAGCTCTCCTACCGGAAACACGCCAAAGAGTTTGGATACAGCTATCCCAATGGAAGCCGGCGAGCCAAAACGATGACCTTTACCTCATTTTTTGCCAAATCGGGGGTGAGTGGCTATTTTGGCCCCTTCTTCAATGAAGTGCACCTGAATGGCAAATTGCTGCCCACCGAATATCCCTTCGTACTGGCACACGAAAAGGCTCACCAGTTCGGTTTCTCGGGTGAAGCCGAGGCCAACTTCATGGCTTGGTTTATTTGCAATGCCAGCAGCGACGAGCGATTGAAATATTCGGCGAACATCCAGTTGCTACAATATTTTTTTGGGGATCGTTTCCACCGGGAAGCGATCAGGGAGTACCTGAAAAGATTTGACAAGAAGGCCATGGCAGACATCATGGCACAACGAAACCACTGGATGGCACTGAGGAATGAGACGCTCGACAGGGCCCAGACCACCGCCAACAATGCCTATCTCAAGACGAACAAAATCCACGAAGGCGTGATGAACTACAACAGTGTCGTCAAACTGACGCTGGAATGGTACCTCAATACCCATCCTGGGATGGAATCCAAACCGACAAAATAAGGTTGCGTTTTTGGTTGACCATTGATTTTCCAATGGATTCCGTTGTTATCTTTATCCTCCGTAACTCAACTACTATGCATTCCACCAAACTTTTTCAGATCAGCATCACTTGGATGCTGCTGATCTCATTCCCCTCTCTCCGGGCTCAGACGCTGGATGACAAGATCCAATCGGGATTTGTTACCCCACCCCGCGACTGTTGGCCGCATACCCGCTGGTGGTGGCCCGGCAATGCCGGTTCGAAAGAGGAAATCACCCGTGAACTCGAAGCGATGCGCAGTCATGGAATCCGGGGTGTGGAGCAAATATCGATGGACCCGGTTTATGAAAAGGGAAACGTTCCCTACCTCTCCGACGGATTCATGGACTTGCTGACCCATGCGGTGAAGGAGGCCAAACGGCTAGACATGGAGGTTTCCCTGAATTTCGGCGGACCCGGATGGATCATTGGAGGGGAGTTTGTTCCGGAAGAGGATCGGAGCAAGGACCTGGTTCCCACCTTCACCGATCTGACCGGACCACAAAAATTCGAAGACCAGCTTCCCGGTAGGTTAATCAAAACAAAAAGATCGTGGGAGGTGTATGCTCCCACCCTGAACGGCGAGGAGAAACTGGTGGCAGCAATCGCCGTAAAGATGGACAAATCAGGCAGACTTGTTGAAAATACCCTGATCAATCTCACGGCCATTGTCAAAGGCAACAGACTGCAATGGAATGTTCCCGAAGGCGACTGGAAACTAATGGCCTTCTGGCTCAAGAAAAACGGCATTGCCAATGCAGTGGATCATTTCAACAAAGGAGCCATGGACCGCTACTGCGATTTTCTGGGAAACAAATATTACGCTGCTTTCGGGGATGAATTTGGCAAAACCGTCGAATCTCTCTTTGCCGACAGTTTTGAACTGCCCAACCTGGCCAGCGGGATGAACTGGTCGACAGGCTTGTTCGAGGAGTTTCAAAAAATGTACGGATACGATCTGGTTCCGTTGCTCCCAGCGATCTGGTTCGAACTGGGTGACCGCTCGCCCAAAATCAGATACGATGTGAATGAGTTCCTTCACAATACCGGACTCCAGGCTTTTTACGCCAGCTTCCTGGGCTGGTGTGAAGCCCATCACATCAAGGGACGTATCCAGACCTATGGTTTCAACTCCGACAACATCGAATCCGCCGGTTTGGCCCACATCCCCGAGATGGAGATTACCGCAGGAGAAAAAGATCAGGCCGACTGGTTTGATACACGCATCGGTCCGAAAAAATATGTCTCTTCCGGGGCACATCTGTATGACAGAAAGATTGTTTCTGCCGAAGTCTATACCTTTATACACTGGGAGCGCTACCGAGAAACACTGGAGGAGCTAAAGATTGCCAGCGACAGTTACCTGCTGTCGGGGGCTACCAAGTTTTACAACCATGGCTTCAATTTCCTACCCGAACAGGAGGTCTCTCCTTCCCGTTCCATCCCCTTTGCAGCCTATATCCAGCCTCAAAATATCTGGTGGAAATACTATCCGAAGTTGTCGGAATACATTGCCAGGTGCTCTTATCTGCTGCGGCAGGGAAATTTCACAGCAGACATTGCCCTCTATTCTCCACTTGCCAACCAGTGGGCCATCAACGTCATTAATCCACGGAAGTGGACCCGGGAATTTGAATGGGGAGAACTTGGCGGACTAATTGTTTCGAATGGCTACGACTACGACCTCGTCAACGACGATGTGCTTCAAAATCACGCCACTGTTGAAGAAGGAAATATTGCCGTACAATCCATGAAATACAAACTGCTGATTGTTCCCAATGTGGAGACGATCCCCTTGAAAACGCTCGAATTTATAGAGAAATATGTTAAACAGGGTGGGCGGGCGCTCTTTCTGGAACGGCTTCCTGAAAAATCAACCGGAGTGAAGGATGCTGCGCAGTCTGACTTAAAGGTGAAAGAATTGGTCGATCGTCTTTTCAATGAACCGGTGGTGGACAAGCCTGGCGGGAAGAATCTGTATGGCATCCTGGAACCAAAGAACGATCCCACCATCGGATTCAGTTACGGTTTGGGGAAAGTCTATCGCCTTAACAATGTCATCGACAGGACCATCTGGTGGAACAAACAGAGCAGTTACCTGGATCCGTTCCTAAAGATTCTGCGTAACCGGATTGCCCCCGATTTCGGGATTGACTTTGCAGGGGAGGGATTGCGAAAAAATGAAGGGCTCACATTTATCCACAGGAAAATTGGGGAATCTGACCTCTATTTTGTGGCCAATATCCAGGACAAGACCAGCTCCCTTCCGGTTACCTTCCGGGTACGGAACAAAAAAATCCGCAAATGGGACCCCTTTACCGGAAAAATTACCGAGGTGTATGTGTTCGATGAAAACAAGGATGGAATGAATGTTCCACTGACGCTGGCACCTTACGAGTCCTGCTTTCTTGAGTTTGCTCCGGGAAATGCAGAAAATCAAATATCCAAAACAGATTTTCAGCAATTCATAGCGGTGAACGCAAAGGATGCAACTGCCGAGACCTCTGTGAACGGCAGGTTCGTCACGATGGTTCGAACTTCATCCGGAAGCAAGGAGTATGTATCTGAAGTATCCGGCATTCCTGCGCCATTTGTTATCTCCGGAAACTGGCAAATGGAGCTGAAAGGGAAAGAATTCCCGGTCAGCCGGAAAACCGTGGACCACCTTTCCTCCTGGAGCGAAGATCCTTTGACCAAAACCTTCAGTGGCACTGGAAGTTACGGGATCGATTTCATGCTCCTACCGGAATATCTCTCCGCAAATCTGAAAATGTACCTTGATTTGGGCAGAGTAGGGAACATTGCCGAGGTGAAAATTAACGGGAAGGAGGCGGGAATTGTCTGGATGCGTGGTCAAAAGCCGGAGGTAAGGGCGATGTTAAAACCCGGACTGAATCACCTGGAGGTACTGGTCACCAACACGCTCATCAATCGGATTGCTGCCATGAAGGAGCCTGCTGCGGTTCCTGATTACCTGGTTGCCCGTTACGGGGAGAAGGATAAACAAAAAGAGGTGCCCCGGGAATTTGGCTTCTCCCCTCTTCCGGCATCAGGTTTGCTGGGGCCAGTTCGACTAATGCCTGCAAAAACCGTCACCATCCCCTTCCATTAACATTAGTTCACTTTAGTCACTTTAGAACACTTTTGTCACTCTTCTCAAGGCCTCCCCGATTCATTCATCTTGGGCTCAGGAATCTTTCCCTTGGCCTTGTCGAACTGTTTGAACTCGTTCAACTGTAGGGTATCCAGTTTCCCTCCGTCCAGGATTTCTCCTTTTTTGTATTTGATCTGGTATTTTAGTTTTCCATCCAGGTCGAAGACTTTCCAGGTCCCATCCGAGAGATCCTCCGTGAAAAGACCCTCCATCGATTTCAATCCGTTTTCGCGGTAGAAGATTGCCGGGCCACTTCTTTTCCCTTCCAGATAGGTGATTTCGCTTCGTTTGACCCCATTCGGATAATATTCCTTCATCGGTCCATCCAGCACATCGTCTTTCCAGATTTTCTCCCAGATCACTTTTCCCCCTTCATTGAAGCCGGTAGCCTTCCCCTCCTTTTTGCCGTGACTGTAGTTTTCTGTCTGGACCAACTGCACTCCACTGTAAAAATTCCAGGTACTGTCGCGCAGTGTTCCCTCGAAGACCCCCTTTGCATAGAGTTTTCCCTCGTCATCAAACAGGGAGGCAAAGACTTTTTCGGAACCGGGACGATAACTCATCAGTGCCTTTACCTTGCCGCTTTCGTGGTATCTTTTCCAATCACCGACCGGTTTATTGTTTAGGAAGGTACCTTCATATTTTAGGGTACCATCCGGATAACGGCTCACCCATTTCCCCTCTTTCATTCCGTTTCCGGCCGTTATATTAACAGCTTCCTGGGCAAAAAGGGAAACGGGAAGCAGACAACATGCTACTATCAACAAAGGAATTTTCATGGAAATAATGCTTTTTGCAAAGGTAAAAACCTTTTGGATGGAATCTCACTCCAATAGACTCATCCCGGAACTCCTTTTTCGATCCGTCGTATCAAATTTAACTGCCCTTCAATTGATGGAATTGTATTATTTTTACGGATGGCACGCTAAAAATTACCCCTTGAAAAAATCCGCCTTACTTTTGTTGATTTGTTCTTTATTCCTGGCATCCTTCTCCTCAATGGCCCAGGGGAAAGTAACAGGAACCGATCTGTTTGTAACGGATCCATCCATACATTCGGTCTTGTTTTTTACAGAGGGATGGGAATTTTCTCTTCCGGTATTTGAATTAGGCTCCACACAACGGCTCATCTGCAAATTCGACCACCTTTCCAGGGAAGCCAAAAACTACCAGTATACCCTAGTTCACTGCGATACAGACTGGAATCCGTCGCGCATTACTCCTACCGAGTACCTGGAAGGTTTTGCAGAAAACCCAGTCAACGACTATGCCTTCTCATCCAATACGACTGTACCCTATGTCAATTACAAACTTACCCTTCCCAACGACCAGGTAAAAATCAGGCTCTCGGGAAATTATTTGCTTAATATTTGGGAAGAGGGGAACAAAGATCATCCGGTACTGGTCCGGCCATTTTTTGTATCGGAGAAGCTGGTTTCAATTTCCGGTGAAATTCAGAAAGCGACCTACGAAGGATACAGTGGGGCGAGTCAACAGGTGGCCTTTACTGTCAACTATTCCAAACTGATCATTACCGATCCTGTCAACGAGATCAAAGCCGTTGTCATGCAGAATTCGCGCTGGGACAACCGGCTCTCCAGGTTAAAACCCACTTTTATCCGACCGAATCAGCTGGTGTATGAGGATAAAACCAATCTCTTCAAAGGGGGAAATGAGTTCAGGAATTTCGATGCCAAAAATCTCCAGAACAATGGGATGGGGGTTCATTCCATCGAGTTCCGGGATCCAATGTTTTATCTGACCCTGGAGCCTGATAAAAGCAGACGAAACGACATTTACCGGACGTGGAACGACCTGAACGGAAATTACCTCGTCAAGAATGACAGGGCCTCCGACAGTGACCTGGAGTCTGATTACATGGAGGTTTCCTTTTCACTGATACCCCCTGATCTTGTTACCAACGACCCTGTCTACCTATTCGGAGCCCTTACCGACTGGCAATGTTTACCTGAAAACCAAATGGTCTACAACCCTGACACAAAAAGGTACGAACTGAAAATTCTGCTGAAACAGGGATTTTATGATTACCAGTACGTGGTCCGCGACAAGACCAATCAAAGTCTGGATGCTGCTTTAATGGAGGGCAGCCACGTGGAAACTGAAAATAATTACCACTTTTTTGTCTATTTCAGGGGATTTGCTGCGCGTTATGACCGATTGATAGGTTACAGAATGATCAATTCCGTGCAACGTTGATTCCCAAATGCAAGCGATAAAAACCTGTCGGAATTAAACCTTAACAAGGTTGAAGAGTCAAACAGGCAGCTCTTTACGAAAAAAAATTGCATTAAAAATTCCTGAATTAGGTCACAAATTGTGGCAAAATACCAAATTTGCACAAAATCATCTGTTATCTTCACAACAATTTTTTTGGCATTCATCCTTTTAGCAAAGAATAAACCATGCGAAGAAAGTACCTGCTAATCCTATCGCTTGCCTTGACCCTCAGCCATCTCGCTGTTGGTCAGTCGCTTGATTTTTACCTGAAGAAAGGACTGGAAAACAGCCCCTTGCTCAAGGAATTCGGCAACCAGCTTCGTTCGGGGGCGCTCGACAGTCTGCTGACCAATGCCACTTTTAAACCCCAGATTAATCAGGTTTCGCAGGCACTCTATGCCCCGGCAGGGAAGAATATGGGTTACGATGAGGCCATCACCAATGGAGGAAACTTTTCCGCACTGCTCAACATCATGCAGCCCCTCTTCAGCAAGCGGTTAAAAGCTGGTCAGCACCAGGAGATCTTGCTCTCCAATCAAGCCATTGGAGTCAGTGAAAAAATTACGGAAACAGATTTGAAGCAGGGTATAACGGCCCAGTATTTGTCTGCCTTTGCCGATTACCAACAGTTTCTGTTTTGCCAAACCATCCTGAAATTGCTGAGGGAGGAGCAGCAAATTCTTGCGTCGCTGGTCGAGAAAGGGGTTTATTTGCAAACAGACAAAATGAATCTCGACCTCTCCATCACCTCTCAGGAGATTGCAGTCAAGCAGGCCTGGATTCAATACAAAAACAGTTCGGGTATACTCAATTTTATCTGTGGAATTGCAGTAGCTTCTACCTCCATTCCCGAGGTTCCTCTTCTCGCAGTTCAGCATGACATCGATATCAACAGCTCCCCGGTTATGATGAAATTTAAGCTGGACAGTTTGAAAAACATCCACAGCAAACTTATGATCGACCTGAACTATCGTCCGAAAGTAAGTGCCTTTGCCGATGCTGGGTTTATGGCCATCGCACCCGAAAATATTCCCCACAATTTCGGCACCAGTTTTGGTTTGAACTTTTCGGTACCCGTTTACGATGGGAAACAACGCAAAATTCTTCAGGACAAAACGCGTTTGACAGAAAGTATCCGGCAGGACTACCAGAAATTTTATACCTCGCAATTCCAGCAGCACCACGATCAACTCAAAGAACAGCTCAAACTGACGGATGAACTGATCCTGGGAATAAAAAATCAACTCTCGGAACAGGAAAAACTGCTCTTGCTTTACAAAGCAGAAATAGAAAAGGGACTGGTTCGCTTTCTGGATTTCCTGACGGCCGTAAACAATTACAGGCTGACAAAAAACACACTTACGGTATCCGAAATGAACCGGCTTCAAATTATCAACCAAATGAATTACCTTAAATGAGAACACCACGGACCCTCACCAGCATCGTAATTTTATTTGCGCTCCTGGGCTGTAACAGTGCAGGCAAACCCAAGGAGGAGGCAGCCTCAAAAGTCACGACGCCAGTTACAGTATCAGCCGTCACTGTTGGTTCCATCAGCAAAGTGATCAACCTGACCGCAACCTCTGCCTATCTGAAGAAAAATACAGTTAGATCCGCCTCCGTAGGATACGTCACCAAAACTTTTTCCTCGATCGGGGAGTTTATCAAAGCCGGGAGTCCCTTGTTTACCATCAAAACCAAGGAAGCAGAGGCACTGGGGAATTTTGCGAAGAGCAATCCGGAATTTTCATTCAATGGCGAGACGACCATCAAGGCCCCAACATCCGGGATGATTACAGAGGTCAACAAACAAGCCAACGATTATGTGGCCGATGGGGATCAGCTCTGCATCATCGCGGAGCAAAAAAGTCTGGTCTTCCTGCTGAACGTTCCTTTCGAGCAGAACAAATACACAAAAGCCGGAACCAGCTGCACCCTGCTTTTGCCCGATTCAACCCGGATTCAGGGAACGGTGACCTCCAAATTGACGGCCATCGATCCGGTCTCCCAGACCCAAAGTTTTGTGGTTATTCCACGCACCGGTCTCCTCCTTCCCGAAAATTTGCTGGCAACGGCCGAACTGAGTGTCAATTCAAAGGATCAGGCACAAATCACGGACAAGAAATGTGTGCTAACGGACGAAACCATGGAAAATTTCTGGGTCATGAAACTGATCAACGATTCTACTGCCGTGAAAGTCCTGCTCAAAACAGGTATCGTTACCGACAGCCAGATTGAAATACTCTCGCCAATCTTCGAAAAGAACGACAGGCTCATCAATTCGGGACATTACGGACTGGCCGATACCGCACGGGTAAACATCATACATCCCTAAATTATGAAGAGCTTCTTCGTTTCCCACAAGAATCCGGTTGCGGTTGTACTCTTCATCATCCTTGCCGCTGGCATCTTCTCGTACAACCAGATGCAGTCGTCTCTTTTCCCTGAGATTACCTTTCCGAAGATAAAAATCATTGCCGACAATGGGTTACAACCCGTCAGCAAGATGATGATCACGGTGACCAAACCTCTTGAAAATGCGATCAAGCGGGTTCCCGGATTGAAAAATATCCGCAGCATCACCAGCAGGGGCAGTTGTGAAATTTCTGCCTTCATGAACTGGAAGGAGGACATTGACCTCTGCAAACAACAAGTGGAGTCCTCCATCAACGAAATAAAGGATGAATTGCCGCCCGGAACCTCCATCACCGTGGAAAAGATGAATCCCTCGATTCTGCCTGTCATCGGCTATGTCATCGATGGAAAGGGGAAAAGCAACATTGAAATCAATTACATTGCCAACTACATCGTCAAACCCTTTCTTTCGCAGGTTCCTGGCGTGTCTGAAGTGCGGGTCATCGGGGGCAAGACCAAAGAGTACCAGGTTGAACTACTCACCCAAAAGATGAGCGTTTTGGGAGTAACCCCAGCCATGATCTCCACCGCGCTCAGTCAGTCCAACTTCATCAGCAGCAACGGATACCTGAACGATTACAACCGGATGTACCTGACGGTTACGGATGCCAATGTCAGAAACCTGGATGAGTTAAAAAAACTGGTCATCAGCAACAACGGCAAAAGGGTGCTCTGTTTGCAGGACATTGCCAATATCAGGATTGCAGAACAGACCGAATATGTGAGGGTCAATGCAAACGGCAAGAATGCCGTTTTGGTGGCCGTTCTGAAACAGCCGAATGCCAACCTGATAGATATTACTGCCGGGGTTACCAAAAAAATAGAAGAGCTCAACAAAACCATTTTACCGAAGGGAGTCTCGCTATCCTCCTATTATGTCCAGGCAGATTTTGTCAATGACAGCATCAAGAGTGTGAGTGACAGCCTCTGGATCGGGATTCTGCTAGCCATCTTCGTCTCAGTCATATTTCTTCGATCAATCAAATCGAGTGCCGTCATACTGATCACCATTCCGCTCACCATCTCCCTGACGCTGACAGTGCTCAACATCCTGGGCTACAATTTCAACATCATGACCCTGGGAGCCGTTGCTGCCTCTATTGGACTGATCATCGACGATGCCATCGTGGTGGTGGAACAAATCCACCGTACGCACGAAGAACATCCAGAAACTCCAACCAAAGAGTTACTATCCAGATCGGTAGGCTACCTTTTGCCAGCGATGATAGGTTCCTCCATCAGTACAATTGTGATTTTCTTCCCTTTCGTCTTGCTCAGCGGTGTAGCTGGGGCATATTTCAAGATTCTGGCAAACACGATGATGATCACCCTGATATGCTCTTTCTTCGTAACCTGGATCGGCTTGCCGGTGATTTATCTCTTCCTTTCCGGAAACCGTAAGCACGTGAAGGCTGCACCTGCCATTCATCAAAACCGGCACGGCCGCTGGATCTCCTTCTTCGTGCACAGGCCCGCACTAAGTTTCGTGATGGTCGCTGCCTTGATCGGATCTGTCTACTTTATCTCCAGTCGACTCGAAACCGGTTTCCTCCCCGAGATGGATGAAGGTAGCATTGTGCTGGATTACACATCACCCCCCGGCACCTCCCTGCAGGAGACAGACCGGATGTTGCGGGAGGTCGAAAAACTGTTCCCCTCCGTTCCGGAAATTGAGACCTATTCCAGAAGAACCGGCACCCAGATGGGATTCTTCATCACTGAACCCAATTACGGCGACTATCTGATTCAACTTCGCAAGGACAGGACCAGGAGTACGGAAGAGGTGATTGATGAGATTCGCGGAAAAGTTGAGGCTACCCAGCCAGCCCTTAAAATCGATTTTGGACAGGTGATCGGGGATATGCTTGGCGACCTGATGAGTTCGACCCAGCCCATTGAAATAAAAATTTACGGGGACAACATCGAAGAACTGCACAACCTTGCCAGGCAAGTGGCGGCAGTGGCAGACGGCGTAAAAGGCACGGCCGACGTTTTTAACGGCATTACCATTGCAGGCCCTTCGGTCAGTATCGAGCCCAACAGTAAAAAGCTTGCACAGTTCGGCATTACTCCAGCTGATTTTCAAGCCCAGCTGCAGACCCAGCTGGAGGGAACCGTCATCGGCAACATCTTTGAAAAAGAGCAAAAAACTGCCATTCGGATGATCTATCCTCAGGCAATCAATACCACCTTCGACCGGATGAAAACAGGATCTATCTTCCTCCCCAACGGGAAGTTGCAACCCCTGGCTCAACTGGCCCGGATCACCCCCGAAGCAGGAAGTTCCGAAATTGACAGGGAGAACCTGCAGAGCATGATCCCGGTGACCGCAAGATTGAACAACAGGGACCTGGGAAGCGTCATGACGGATCTTCAGGCTCAGATCAAGGAAAAAATCAATCTGCCACAGGGATACCACATCACCTACGGAGGGGCCTTTGAGGAGCAGCAGAAATCTTTCGGCGAACTTCTTATCATTCTGCTCTCTGCTGCACTGTTGGTCTTCACGGTGATGATTTTCATGTTTAAGGATATCCGGGTTGCCTTCCTCATCATTTTTCTTTCCGTACTGGGAATATCTGGTAGCATGATTGCCCTCTACCTGACCAATACACCGCTTAACGTAGGCAGCTATACAGGGATCATCATGATCATAGGAATCATCGGGGAGAATGCCATCTTCACCTTTTTGCAGTTTCACCAGACGCTCGAAACAAGCACGCCCGACGAAGCGATCGTATACGCCATCTCCACCAGGCTCCGGCCTAAACTGATGACGGCAGTAGGCGCTATCATCGCCCTTTCGCCCATTGCCCTGGGAATAGGTACTGGCGCCCAGCTCCACCAACCTCTGGCCATTGCCGTCATCGGAGGTTTTGTCATTGCGCTGCCCTTGCTATTGATCGTCTATCCTACTTTTTTGAGATTGATTTTCAAAAGACACCTCGCCTATTTAAACTAAATCACTGAAAATTAGTCTAAAAGATAATCGATTCATCAATCATCAAAAATGCTCCATGCACTTTGAGTTTTCCTATTTAACCATTTAATATTTTACGTATGAACAAATTAGTTGCTTTCGTCGTATTTGGGTTGTTGGTAAGCAGCGGTTTGATGCTCAGGGCTCAATCCGGCTACAAGATCATCAATCAAATTCATCTCGAAGGGGACGGCGGCTGGGATTACCTTTCCGTCGATGAACCTGCTGGTCGCCTCTATGTCTCCCACGGCACCATGGCTTTGGTGGTAGACCTTAAAACAGGGAAACAGGTTGGCAAAATCCCCGATACGAATGGAATTCACGGAATTGCCGCAGTTTCATCCCTCAACAAAGGTTTCACCAGCAACGGCCGCGACAGTTCTGTAACCGTCTTCGATTTGAAAACATTGGCTGTAACCGGCAAAATAAAAGTAACCGGCAAAAATCCAGATGCCATCCTCTATGATCCGTTTTCGCAAAAAATCCTCACTTTCAACGGAGGAAGTGCAAGTGCCACGGTGATCGATCCAAAAGAAAATAAGGTAGTGGCTACCATCAAACTGGATGGAAAACCCGAATTTCCCGCTTCTGACGGCAAGGGAAAAATCTATGTCAACATCGAAGACAAAAGTGAGATCAGCCAGATCAATGCCACCACCTTCGTGGTGGAAAAAAGCTGGTCCATCGCACCGGGAGAAGAACCCAGCGGACTTGCACTCGACAATGAGAACCACCGTTTGTTCAGCGTTTGTGGCAACAAATTGATGGTCATCTCAGATGCAATAGCAGGAAAGGTCGTTACCACCCAGCCCATTGGTGACAGGTGTGACGGAGTTGCTTTCGATCCGGGATTGAAACGTGCGTACAGTTCAAACGGCGAAGGAACCATCACCGTCGTGCAGGAGGTGAACAAGGATACCTTCAAGGTTTTGGAAACCATCCCTTCCGAAAAAGGGGCCCGCACCATTGCCGTCGACAAATCAACACACCACCTCTATTTGCCAACAGCCGAATTCGGTCCGGCACAGGAAGGCAACCGCCGTCCTTCTACCCTACCGGGAAGCTTCAAAGTGCTGGAGGTAGCTCCTGTAAATTAATCCGGGATTGATCCCGCTACACGAAGAGAAATTACGAAGAGGTATCTGTTTATCAGCTACGCTTCGCAATTTCTCTTTGTTGCTATTACAGTATCTTCACCTATCTGATCTGCCCAAAAATGAATGAAGCGTATCCCGCAAAGTTTCGGTTTTTTGTCAGGATGGCGATTGCACTCTTCGTACTTACCCTTTTGGATATTCCCATTGGGAAAGCCTCGGTATCCGATACGACCAAAACAGCCCATTTCGGGATCTTTTCAGGATATACTCAATATGGGAAAGTGCTGGCAACCAACCCCTTTTTAAAACAAGCGATCACGGACGGAGACAGTCACATCGAATATGCTGCCTTCTCCCTGCAATATCTGAAGCAGACTACCGGAGAAAAGGATTGGGAACGAATCTTCAACTATCCCACTTACGGACTCGGTATCTATACCGCAAACTTTTTCGACAACAAGGGATTTGGAACTCCCTTAGCCTTCTATGGCGTATTGAAAGCCCCTTTCCGTCGTTGGGGAAAGTGGAGCCTGAACTACGATTCCGGATTCGGACTTACCTTCAACTGGAAATCCTTCAATCCCTCTGCAAACAACTTTGACATTTCATTGGGAGCCAGGGAAACCGTATTTATTGACCTGGGCATCAACCTGAAATACAGACTGAATGACCAGTATAACCTGAGTCTTGGTTACAGCTTTACCCACTTTTCAAACGGAGCACTGAAAGTTCCGAACTTTGGACTGAATACTTTCTCTCCGAAAATTTCCCTGGAGTACAATCTGCATAAATTTGTCCCGCCATCCAAAGTTAGTCCTGCGGGTCCCTTCCTAAGAAATACCTCCCTCGATATCTCCTTTTTCGGTGGAATAAAAAACGTAGTTTACAATGGCAGCAACCCTGATTCTGTAAACAATTACAAAGGAGTTTATTACCAGGTTTATGGAGTGAATGCGACCCTGAACAGGCAGGTCACCAGAAAGTCCAGAATCGGATTCGGTTGTTCGTTCAGCTACGACGGTTCTTACAATTCCACGGCCTATATTGATCATGGGGAGCTCGAACCCGTCGAAGGATTTCACAAGGACAAACTCTCACTGAGTATTTTCCCCTCCTATGAACTCGTCATTTACAGGCTTTCCGTCGTAGTTCAACCGGGATTCTACCTTTTCCGGCAACAATCGGCCGACAAGAAACCTGTTGCCTATCAGCGGCTTGGGTTGCATTATCAGTTGGGAAGGAATCTGTTTACAGGAGTGTGCCTGAGGGCTTATGATTATCATGTCTCCGATTTCATCGAATGGACCCTGGGTTATCACCTGGATTTAACCCGGCGGCAATGATTACCGGAAACCATTCCGGTTCATCCACAAAAAAAACCGCTCGAAACAAGCGGTTTTTTTGAAATATATGGGGTGGATGGTTTATTTCACTTCTTCAAAATCCACGTCTGTCACTTCGCCATCACCCTTGGAGCCTTTTTGCTGTGAAGCCTGGGGCTCACCACCCTGTGGTCCGGCCTGGGCATTCGAAGCATTGTACATTTCCTGGGATGCAGCCTGAAATACGGCATTCAGTTCGTTGGTAGTACTCTCGATGAGCGCCATATCTTTGTTTTTGTATGCCTCTTTCAGGTTGTTGAGGGCGGTTTCAATCGGGGCTTTCTTATCTGCCGGCAATTTATCACCGAACTCCTTCATCTGCTTTTCCGTCTGGAAAATCAATGAATCTGCATGATTGAGCTTTTCAACCTGCTCTTTGGCCTGCTTGTCGGTTTCGGCATTCGCCGCTGCCTCCTCTTTCATCCGCTTGATTTCATCGTCGCTCAGACCCGAAGATGCTTCAATCCGGATCGATTGCTCTTTGCTGGTCGCCTTGTCTTTGGCAGTTACATGCAAAATACCGTTGGCATCGATGTCGAAGGAAACCTCAATCTGAGGAACTCCGCGTTGTGCCGGGGGAAGACCGTCGAGGTGAAATTTGCCGATCGTCTTGTTTCCTGCTGCCATTGGGCGTTCACCCTGAAGCACATGGATCTCGACGGAAGGCTGATTGTCTGAAGCGGTAGTAAAAGTCTCAGATTTCTTTGTTGGGATGGTGGTGTTGGATTCGATCAGTCTGGTCATCACACCGCCCATGGTTTCGATACCTAGGGAAAGAGGGGTGACATCCAGCAAGAGAACGTCCTTCACTTCTCCGGTCAATACGCCACCCTGAATGGCAGCTCCAACGGCAACGACCTCATCGGGATTAACTCCTTTTGAAGGTGTTTTTCCAAAGAGTTGCTGTACCTTATCCTGAATGGCCGGGATACGGGTAGAACCGCCTACCAGAATAACTTCATCGATATCGCTGATGGTCAATCCCGCATTTTTAAGCGCCTTGCGGCAAGGTTCCATCGTCGCGTTGATCAGTGAATCAGCCAGTTTCTCAAATTGAGCCCTGGTAAGTTTTTTCACAAGATGCTTTGGAATGCCATTTACAGGCATGATATAGGGAAGATTGATCTCCGTCTCGGTGGAACTTGAAAGTTCTACTTTGGCTTTTTCGGCAGCTTCTTTCAAACGTTGGAGGGCCATCGGATCCTTGCGAAGATCGATTCCTTCATCTGCTTTGAATTGCTCGGCCAACCAGTCAATGATAACCTGGTCGAAGTCATCCCCGCCAAGGTGAGTGTCCCCATCGGTAGATTTCACTTCAAATACGCCTTCGCCCAATTCGAGGATGGAGATGTCGAATGTTCCGCCTCCAAGGTCAAATACGGCAATCTTCATATCCTTGTGCATCTTGTCCAGCCCATAAGCCAAAGATGCAGCAGTTGGTTCGTTAATGATACGGCGCACTTTCAATCCGGCGATTTCACCGGCTTCCTTCGTGGCCTGACGCTGCGAGTCGTTGAAGTAGGCAGGAACCGTGATCACGGCTTCTGTTACCTCCTGACCCAAATAGTCCTCTGCAGTTTTCTTCATCTTCTGAAGAATCATCGCTGATATCTCCTGTGGTGAATAAAACCGATCGTCAATTTTTACCCTCGGGGTATTGTTGTCACCCTGAATCACGGCAAAAGGAACCCTTCCAATCTCTTTGGAAACCTGGTTGAAAGTCTCACCCATGAATCTTTTGATGGAAGAGATCGTTTTAGTTGGATTGGTGATGGCCTGCCTCTTGGCCGGGTCACCTACCTTACGCTCTCCATTGTCGACAAAAGCCACAATGGAGGGAGTTGTACGCTTACCTTCACTATTGGGGATTACAACAGGTTCGTTGCCTTCCATGACAGCTACACAGGAGTTGGTTGTCCCTAAGTCAATTCCAATAATTTTTCCCATTTTGTTCTATTTAAATATTAATATGTTTTGCTTTTCTGTTTATGCTTATATCTCCTTTCAATCAATAGTTATGCCAATTCCTTCTGACAGGATTTTTCCATCCTTTTTGGTGCTTAACTTTCCAGTCTCTGGAACGAAATGTCATAGACAGTGACAAAACGACAGACAGAACCTTCGCTCGGATCAATTTTGGCACTTCTATCTTCCGCTAAAATCGGTTTGCCTGCTAAAAAATAAGCAACGTTTGATGTACAGTTTCCATAATTGGATATCTTTGAAAGGATTTACTACAACATATCATTAACTCTCACTCAAATGCAAAATCAAATTCAAACTGACAAGCAGATGAAACGGCTGGCATCCCTGGATGTTTTGCGCGGTTTCGATATGCTTTGGATTATTGGCGGCGGCAGTCTGATCGTCGGATTATCAAAGGCACTGGATTGGGGCTGGCTGAACGTGGTAGCCGAACAAATGGAACACGTCAGATGGGAAGGATTTCATTTTGAAGACCTGATTTTCCCGCTCTTCATGTTCATCTCTGGGGTGGCAATTCCCTATGCCATTACTGCCAAAATCGAAAATGGTGCCAACAAATTCACCCTGTTAAAAAAGGCCGTCAAAAGGGGTGTCATTCTGATCCTTTTGGGCATATTTTACAACGGTGCACTGGAAAGAGGCTTCAGCAACATGCGTATTCCCAGCGTTTTGGGACAAATCGGTTTCGCCTATACCTTCGCAGCTGCCATCGTAATCTACACGAAAAACATGAAATCCAGAATCTTCTGGTTAGTAGGCCTTCTGGTGACCATTGCCCTGATACAGCTTGAAGTCCCTGTTCCCGGCAAAGGGGCAGGATTGCTGGATCCCGTCAATGGCATCAATGCCTACCTCGACAGGTTGCTGATCCCCGGAAGACTGCACGGAACTACTTTCGATCCGGAAGGACTCCTCTGCTCCATTTCGGCCATCTCTGTTACCCTGATGGGTGCCCTGGCCGGCCACATTCTGCGGGATGGAACACCAGCCTCCGGCCGTAAAGCTTCCATACTGGCCGTTACCGGCGCTTGCATCGTGGTGGTCGCTCTGTTGCTTTCTAGCTTCTATCCGATTATCAAGGCAGCCTGGACCGTTCCATTCGACCTGCTTACCTCCGGAATTAGCTTTATGTTGCTGGCACTTTTCTATTTTACCATCGATGTCAAAGATTGGGCAAACACCTGGCTTTGGGGAATAGGCGCCAGAAAAGTTTTCTTTTTCAAAGTCATAGGAATGAACTCCATTACCATCTATTTAGGGACCCGCATCTTCGACTTCCGCGATGCCGCCCAAAATTTCCTGGGATTCCTCGTACCATCCCTGGGTGAATGGATCATTATCTTCGGCGCACTCGTCCTGGAGTGGCTGTTCCTGCGTTTCCTCTACGAGAAGAAGATCTTCCTGAAAGTGTAGCAAAGGAGATATAAGACATGAGATATGAGCGTTAGAAAGGGAATGTGTGTTTGTATGTCAAACACCAATATTTATTTCTATCCTATACGCTTCTCTCATGTCTCTTACCTTATATCTCATCACTCATAACTCTTTGCTATATTTGCATAAATATTATTCAAACTTATGTCTGTACACAAAGAGGTCAAAAGGGTGACGACCCACGTTCTGTCGGAGATGAAACTGCACGGAGAAAAAATCTCCATGCTTACCTCCTACGACTACAGCATGGCCAAACTGGTGGACCAGGCAGGAATTGATGTCATCCTGGTCGGAGATTCGGCCTCCAATGTCATGGCCGGCAACGAGACCACCCTTCCCATTACCCTCGACCAGATGATTTACCACGGGAAATCCGTGGTAAAGGCTGTTACTCGCTGCCTCGTGGTGGTCGATATGCCGTTTGGAACCTATCAGGGGAATTCGCTGGAAGCATTGAACTCTGCCATCAAAATCATGAAAATCACCCATGCTGATGGGGTGAAACTGGAAGGTGGCAGCGAAGTAATTGAATCCGTCACAAGGATCCTGTCCGCCGGAATCCCGGTAATGGGACACCTCGGACTGATGCCGCAATCCATCAATCGTTACGGCACCTATGTCGTCAGGGCAAAGGAAGAAGAGGAGGCCAACAAACTGATCAGCGATGCCAAGTTACTGGAAGAGGCAGGCTGCTTTGCCATTGTACTCGAGAAAATACCCGCATCACTCGGAGCAAAAGTGGCCAGAGAGTTGAAAATCCCCATCATCGGAATTGGCGCCGGAGGAGGGGTGGATGGTCAGGTACTGGTCATTCACGACATGCTCGGCATCACTCAAGAGTTCTCACCCCGGTTCCTCCGTCGTTACCATGATCTCG
>Ga0118677_10004086_pt1 | contig 26941 bp, 26 predicted proteins | sample AliMusrvi5mmetaG_FD_86154 | JGI IMG/M metagenome (GOLD analysis project Ga0118677, IMG submission 86154) | reverse complement strand
TGTTTGACGGAATCCACTGATAGTAGCTGTTCGGGGTTACAACGACAACTTCGTGATGTTTGCCAAGTTTCTTTTTAAGAAAAGAGGCTGCTGTATGCCCTGCAACACCCCCTCCTAAAACTACAACCTTTGCCATAGACTCTCCAAGTTTTCAATGGTTCTGAATGACGCTCTAATCTTGTTCGATTGAGCCGGAAACGTACGTTACTGTTGACCGTTCACTTGAATGCATGACCCGGGACTACGCCAACAGCCTTGAGGATTTTAGCAAGAGGGCAGAACCCTGTAAATGCGGCCTGAAAAAGATTTGCTCCAACAAAACCGGTAAACCAGAGCCAGTTCTGATTATGATAGACAGAGAGTAAAACGCTGGAAAGAATAAAAATTCCAGCAATTGCAAAAACAAGTCGATCAATATTCATAGAGAGAGATATTAAAAGGTTAGGATGATATTGCTTTCTTTGAAAGTTGAACTCAAGATTTTGCCCTTGAGTACTGGTTAGTCCTTGACGCATCGGACCGAAAAACCGATGTTTTTATTGGCCATACCTCTTCGCAATGCTGCATCGAAGTAGCCAAGCGACCGGCACCATGCACTCTTTCCTGTAGATTCTGTTGAAGACCATAATCGGCTGTATTCACCCGGTAGCATGAATTTGCCGTCAGTGTCCCGTCTGGCTCCCGCCGGAAGCATTTCAAAGCCGCTTTTGTTGCTTGGTTCATTGTTCTGATCTTTCCAAAGTCTTGATGCCTTCAGAGCTCCACCGGCATTTTCCATCCCGCCCAGCAGGTCGCTTAATGCACTCCATTCAGCATCAGAGGCTACATGCCAGCCTTTAGGGGCAAGGCCTCGCGGATCGTTGACCGCATACCAGTTATAGAGCTTTCCGTAAGTCCTTTCGTTTTCCTGCTTGTTATCGTTGTAACACCAGGCACCGGTTTTAAGGATTGCCCACTCTTTTGGATCTTTTGATTCCGGAATTGCATCACCATTCCGGTAATGTGCAACATCAAGGTTTTTTCCTGTCCAGATCATAGAACCTATCTGAACAGCACTGTAACTGTTGCCGTCATGATCAACTACTTTTTCTGGCCGAACGCTGCATCCTGCTGATAAAAGTATTACGGCAAGTATCCCGGTTATGACAAGAAGTCCCCTGCTATACATTATGTTGGAGTTGCTTATTATCAATTTTAGTGGCAGTAACGAGAAATACCGTATATGCAGCGGTTTTGCCTGATCTGTTTGTTTTGTTGAATGTATAGATGGTCTCAAACGATATTGGCTGCAGTCCTGCGGTATTCAGCATTTCAGCAAGAGTCCCACGGTCAAACCCGTGGTGAACCTTTTCAAGAGGATCATCATGAAACAGGCCATCTTCCAGGTCAAGATCAGCAAAAGCCAGAATGCCGCCGGGTGATAGAAAATTTGATATCCGGCTTAAAAACCCTTCCGTATCGTCAATATGGTGCAGGGTCATGCTGCTGTATATCAGCTCAAAGCTCTTTTCATGCCATTCACTTCCCGAAGGTAAGGAAAAATCGAGGCAGGTCGCTTCAACGTTTGCTATTCCGGAAATCTTGATTTTGTTCCGGAGTACTGCAAGCATTTCTTGCGAGGTATCAACGGCCGACACAGTTTTCACCAGCGGGGCGATTTCAAGAGTGACCAGCCCTGTTCCGCATCCGAATTCCAGGGCATGCATGTTCTTCTCAGGATTTGCCACCGCAATGATAGCTTTTGCAACACACTGTGCGAGCGCTCGTCGTTGAGGATTTTCATCCCACAGGGCTGCTTCGCGATTAAATTTATCAGGACTGTTCCATTGCTCAGTCATTGTTTCGGGGTTAAACAGTTATAAAGCGGATAATATTAAACATGAGGGAGCTCCGACATACATCCTCCCTTTCGCTTCAGCGAAGCCCCACAATGAGGGCATGAACTCTCCCTGCAGGGCTCACCCTTTCGGTGAGGAAGCTCAAGACCGCATTCGGGACAGATACAAATATCAGGACGGTCAGTAGGAATACTGTCACAGAGAGAGCGGATAACCCCCCCATGGATACAGAGTTGTTTGCCGTCAACAATGGCTTCTGCTACTTTTTTATGTGCAGCCTCCAGAATCCGTCCAAAGGTAGGACGGGATACGTTCATTTTGAGAGCAGCCTCAGCCTGGTATAAACCCTCTTTGTCTGCCAGCCTTATGGCCTCAAATTCATCAATTGTCAGCAGCACACTTTCCAGCTTCCCGTGAGGCACACCATGCGGTTTGAAACAGGTGATCCTCGGCAGATCCTCGACGCAGCGGCACTGGGTAGGTCTGCCGACCCTGTTGGTTTTCATAGCCACAGTTTCGAAAGTTTATAATAGTGACCCCAGCTTTTTTTCAGCCAATGCCCCACAACCGGTAGAGGAATGAACACCTCTCTAAGGCTGTTTTTATAGACAAACCCAGCGCCATCACCCATATCCATCACGCACAGCACATTCAAATGTGCCTGATAACCCTTCAAGGTATTCTGTTGCCCCAGATGCTCTATTGCTGCATTGCCGGCTGCATTGTTTGCCATTAATTCTGCAACGTGCCCCTGCTTTGCTTTCCACTCGGGGCCCTCAAGCGCTGCACTATCGCCCACGGCATACCAGCCTGGGACTCCCACTATCCGGCAGTAATCATCAATCCTGATAAACCCTGCGTTGTTTTGTGGCAGGTTTGATTTCCTGATTATTTCATGGCCTTCTCCTGCAGGAATAAACATGCAGAGGTCACTATCCAGCTTGCTCTGGTCCTCAAAAACAACTCCATCACCTTCAAAACGGCTGATTTTTTTACCGAAACGAGTGTTGATGTTTTTGTCTTTAAACATTGTAGCCATGGCCGAAAGCGCTTTTTTCCCCATTCGCGCACCAGGTTCTGCCATCGGGGCAAAAAAGGTTATCTCGAATCGGTCACGGATACCAAGTTTTTTGAGGTGATGGTGCAGATTGAACAGGAGTTCAAATCCCGGTCCCCCTCTAACAGCGCTTGAGTCCTTGGGATTGCCGCCGAATCCGAAAGCAATCTTGCCGCTTCCCCTTGCAGCCAGTGCTTCAATCTTTTCCTTCAGTAACAGCGACTCTTCAGGTTTGCCGCAGATTGAAGAGGTATGCTCAATACCTTCATGTTTCAGCTTGGAAGCTCCGAGAGCGATAACAACAAGAGCGGGGGAGTCACGGACACCTGCCTTTTCGAGAGTGATTGTTTTACGCTCTCCATCCAGAGCAATAACCTTGTCGATAGTCAGTGAAAAACCGTGCTTGCGGGCCAGTTTCGAGAGCGGCATCGAAACATTCTTGAACTGCATACTCCCGACCGGAATCCAGATAGCCAAAGGATAGATAAAGAGATAGTTCCGTTCCGAAACCAGCTCTACCTCAAACCCTTGTTTCCGGAAAGCAATGGCCGCTGCAACACCGCCAATGCCTCCACCCAGAATCAATACTTTATGCATTGATAAGCTCTTTTATGCGATTTTGATCAGCGTGTGACCGTTGTTACCACAAACTCAGGGGGCGTCTGTATATGCTTTTTTACTGCACACAGATTCGCGGCACTGATAACGGCATCCTTGTATTTTTCAGGGAAATCCAGTGGAAGCTCAATGGCGATCTCGATTTTTCCTATGCCGCGTCCTGACTCGTTGACCGTATGGGACTGAACAATCCGGATATTGTCTGTCGGGATGCCTCTCTGCTGACAGAAGGACAAGACGAATATTCCTGCACAGGTGCCGATTGAAGCAAGAAAAAGGGAAAAAGGCTCAGGAGCCGAACCCTCACCTCCGGCATATTTCGCCTGGTCAGTATGAATGGTAAACCCGTTAAACTCGGCATTTACCTTCTTGCCGCCTCCGAACGTTACGATCATTTCGCTTTTCATTATAGACAATAGTGACAATGGTTGCTGTAAAACTCATGCGAAATTATAAGCATAAGCTCATAATAAAGCAAGCGGAAGCCGATAAATGTTGATGAATTGGAAAAGAGTATGGGCGGTATTGAAAAAAAGTGAATGCGCCTCTCGGATAAGAAGGGGTAAGAAAAAGATGAGTTGATCTTTAACTTTTATTTTGTAATTTAATACCCTTACGGGGTATAGGTATAGTGAATATTTAATCAGTAACTCCAGAAGGTATGCGTATAAAACCGGTTCTCTCTTTGTTGATTGCAGGACTCATGTTTCTCGGAGCATGTAACCCTGAGAAGTCATCGGTACAGGAAGAATTAACTGAATCAAAAGCAGAAGCTGCGGCTGAACTGAAAGCTGCCAGTGGCAAAGCAGTATATGAAGCAAACTGTGCCGGTTGCCATAATTCCGGTGTGGCTGGAGCGCCTAAGCCGGGTGATAAAGCCGCATGGAGCGAAAGAATTCCTCAGGGGGGAATGGATATGATCGTAAAAAAATCAATAGAGGGATATGAAGGGAAAGCCGGAATGATGCCTGCAAAAGGTGGTAACGCAACCCTTGAAGATGATGAGGTCAGGAATGCTGTTGCTTACATGGTTGGCACATTGAAATAATGAGGTACGGGGTTTGGAGTGCCTCATCATGCCAGTTGAAGATGACGCCCTGCATAAAGAACATTTGTCCGGGCATGCGGAACTGAAATTGTAATAAATCAGATAAGTTAAAATAGAATAATGAACAATACACAGGAAGTCAGCCCTGCGAAAGCACTTGCCATGATTAAAAAAGGGGCATTGCTTGTTGATGTCCGTCAACCGAGAGAAGTAGCAAAAAAATCATTCGATGTTTCTGAAGTCATGTTGATTCCAGTAGGCGAGTTAAAAAAACGGTTTCAGGAAATACCTCTTGACCGTAAGGTGATTATTGCATGTCACATTGGAAATCGCGGCTTGATGGCAACCCGTTTTCTGATGAACCAGGGATACAGCAAAGCTGTCAATATGCAGCAGGGCATTGTTCGCTGGGAAAAGGAAGGGCTTCCGGTTAAAAGAGATCAGAAACAAAACAACGGATCATGGCTGATGCAGATGTTAAAAAAAATCCGAAGCTAAGATAAATCGAGTTATATCTCACCCTTGCTCGATATGCCTGACGACCTTGTTGATGCGTTCATGATGCTCCTTTGATTGCTTCATGGCATTGGTTCTCCGGTACGCCAGCAAATAAAGATAAAAATGACCGACAGCAAAGCCGTATAGACCAGGTAGCCTGCGAGGTTGCCGAGGTTTCCTGCCATGGTGACCTTGGTGTCGATAATTGTTATGCCGCTGAAAACGAGAAGCATGTATCCAACAAGCACGATCCATCCTTGCCACGAAGAGGGGAGTCCCCAACCCCAGCCAGAGCGCTTGGCTCTGAACCAGTATTTTCTATTGTCGCTCAAGCTGCTTTCAGTTTTGACGTATGGATGAATACTATCTTGAACATTACGATATTTCGGACACGGCCCGAAGAGCTGCGCATTATGGCTCAGGCATTTTTAATGAGTGCATACATGACACTGTCGGTGAACTGGCCGTCTTTGAATACGCTCCGTTTCATCACTCCTTCCCGAACGAAACCAACCTTCTCAAGGACACGCATTGATGAGGGATTCCAGGCGAATACTGGAGCTTCAAGTCTTTCGAACAAAGAACCTGATAATGCGTGAGCGGCCATTGCTCGGGCAGCTGCGGTAGCGATGCCTTTGCCCCAGTGTGCCTCACCAAGCCAGTAACCGAACTTGCCGGTATGGCGGGCGATGTCTTCACCGGCAATAATCCCGATTCCACCTATGGCTTTTCCGTCAATAGCTATTGCGAGATGAATACTTGGTGCTGCTTTGTTGGCAAAAGTTATCCAGAACTCGGCGTCGGCCTCAGTGTAGGGATGCGGGAAAACATCAGTGAGGTTTCGCCAGACATGCCGGTTGTTTGCATGGTGAACCAGGTCCGCCTTGTCTTCCTTCTTCCATGAGCGCAGAGTGCATTTAGGGAGATTAGTGTGTAACAGCATGTAAGTTCTGATTCAAGGGATGCTGAGCGTTGTTCCTTAAGTATAACGTCATAAAAGAAAATAAAGTATCTGAAAGTATTTATTCAGCGTTAAACATACTGAAAATATATACATTGCTATTGATGTGTGACGTATAGTACCCTGTTTGATGTAGAGTAAAATTGCGCCCATCCCGTAAATAAAATATCAGGACATTCGTTCTTCAACTCAACAAACCACCGGGTATTTACATAAACAGGATCTTCACTTTCAAGGATAGATCATCGCCCCATAACCCTATTGGGTTTTGATTGATTTTCTAAGGTTACCCCATGACTCTATTGTCGCGTAAAAAAGGAAGTCTCAGCCGAAAGATTCAGGCATACTTCTACACTATTTTAAAGCGTACCAGGTATTTCAAGGGGAATGCCAGACAGATGTATCGCCTGACTCTCGATTATCTGCTGGTTCAGCTCAATCTCAATCAGGATATTCCTTTCCTTTTTGTTGCAGTCATTGTCGGTCTTATGACTGGCTATGTGGCGGTTGTGTTTCATGATGCCATCATGATACTCAGCTCCTTCTGTTTTACTGGCCTGCACTCATTTGGAAAAGCCAGGATTATAGACAAATACTGGTCGTTTATTCTCCCGTTGATTCCCGCTGTGGGCGGCCTGCTTGTCGGGCTCTACAATGCTTTTGTCGTTAAAGTCCGGCCTGGACATGGCCTTGCATCCGTGATCAAGGCTGTTGCTCAGAATGAAGGGGTTATTGAGAAGAAATTATGGTTCCATAAAAGTTTAACCTCGGTGTTGAGTATCGGTACTGGAGGCGGTGGAGGACGTGAAGCTCCGATTGTCCAGGTTGGTGCGGCAATCGGGTCTGCAGTTGCCCAGCTGTTGCGATTTTCAGCTACTCGAACAAGAACGTTGCTCGGATGCGGAGCTGCAGCGGGGCTTGCCGCTGTGTTCAATGCACCAATCGGCGGAGTAATGTTTGCCATTGAGGTTCTTCTTGGGGATTTCAGTGTTAAAACATTCAGTCCCATTGTGGTAGCAGCTGTTATTGGAACGGTACTGTCCAGAAGTTATCTCGGTAGTTCACCTACCTTTAATGTTCCTGAATACTCTCTTGTGTCGAATACAGAGCTGCTTTTCTATTGTATGCTTGGCATTCTTGCAGGTCTTTCAGCCGTCATGTTTATCAAGATTTACTATGCCATAGAAGAATGGTTCCAGAGAATGGAAAAACGATGGAAAATCCCCGTATGGGCCATGCCGGCTATCGGTGGTTTAATGAGCGGATTGATCTGCATGTGGCTGCCTGAACTCTATGGATTTTCATACGAAGCCATCAATAATGCTGTACGTGGCAATGAAGATTGGCACAATATGGTTGGTATCTATTTGTTCAAACCGATTGTAGCGGCTCTGACTGTTGGTTCAGGAGGATCGGGTGGCATGTTCGCTCCTGCGATGAAAATGGGGGCTATGCTTGGCGGGATGTTTGGTAATGTTGTTCACATGCTTTTCCCCAAAATCACGGCTACCTCAGGCGCATACGCCCTTGTCGGGATGGGTGCTTTGACGGCAGGTATCATGAGAGCCCCCCTGACAGTTATTCTCATTCTTTTCGAAGTCACCGGCAACTATGAGATTGTGTTGCCAATCATGTTTGCGGCTGTAACCTCTTCCCTTATTGCACGCCTTACCTATCGCCACTCAATGGAAACCTATGTCCTCGAAAAAGAAGGAGTCAAAGTTGGCTTTGGTATTGCCCTTACCGTTGCAGAGCATATCAGCATTGCCGATGTCATGAAAACAGATTATGTGACATTCAATGTTTCGGAAAGTGCAGCAAGCATGATCGACACTTTTTTCAATACCCCCGAATCGAGTTTTCTGGTTACCTATAATGATGGACAGTTTTCAGGAATCATAGGTCTTGATGAGATGAGAATGCTTCTTAAATCGGATTCTTTGGTTGGATTGATTGCTGAGGATATTGTAAAAAAAGATGTACCCGTACTGTTTGACACAACCAAACTTGACGAAGCACTTAAGCTTTTTGAAATTACCGATTTCAACATGTTGCCGGTTCTTGATGACGAAAGTAACATGTTGCTTGGAATTGTCCGCCAGGAGGAGGCATTTGCCTACTATCGCAAGCAGCTCAATCTTTATGGTTCGGATCAATATGAGAGTCAAAAAGCTTGATGAGAAATGACGATGTCCTGCTATTGTTCAGTTATCAAACCTTTACATTCTGCAGTAAAGTATTCCTGGAATTCGTTGTAAGATTGCTGCAACAAATTGCCAGCGCCTTGTTACATAAACGATTTGCCTTTTGTTTATGATGGCATCATAGATCTGCCGGGCTGCTTTCTCAACAGATGCAACCCAGAATTGTCCCTCACCTTTTGCCATGTCGGTCTCCACAAAACCCGGTCGAATGTCTGTGACAGCTATAGGTATGTTGAGGAATGTTGCTTTCTGTCTCAAAGCTTCAAGGTAATTAATCTGAAACGCCTTTGATGCATTGTATGATGGCGCCTGCCTGCTGCCGCGAAGGCCGCCGACAGAACTGATCGCCACTAAATGACCGGCTTTTTGTTGTTCGAAATAAGTAAACGCCCAGTCTGCAACACAGGTAAAACCAAGAACATTGGTGTCGATTGTTCGCTTATCAATGGCAAAGTCCAAATTCTCATTCAGGTCGCCGGTACCTGAACTGATAACAAGCAGGTCAAGCCCGCCGAGTTCTGCTGTCAATTCATCTAACTCCTGAACAATCGATGTGGTCTCTGTTATATCAAAAGACTTGGCTACAAACGAATCGGGATGAATTCGTCGAGCAGTTCCGACCGTCTCCCGGTAATGCCAACGTTGTAACCATTCTCTACAAGCAATGTTGCAAGTCCCTTTCCAATTCCCGAGGTCGCACCGATTATTATAGCTTTTTTCATTGGCGCCTGTCATGATAGGATCAGTTGATAGTTGCCCCAACACACTACCTCCGATGAGAGTGAAGGCCTGATCAGCTCTGAAATAACACAGGTATCCAGAAGAAACCCAAGCTTAAGCATCACAGTTGCATCTCTTCTCTTCCCTCTTCTTTCACTCGCACAAGGTCAATTTCAATATCCCTCAGAGGCGAATTTTCAAAAAATTTTGAAAGTGATTCCTTTGGACTTTTTTTAGCCGTTCCCTTTAAAAAAGCAGCATAGGAAACTACCACCGCAGCAGGCTTACCGTGCAGGGTAATGTTTTGCGGGCCATCACTGATAGCGTTCCTGACGACTTCGATCAAATGATTTTTTGCTTCTTGAAGTTGCCATGTTCTCATTTTCCACTCTCCCGTATGATGCTCTTTTATATTATGGCCGTTATAGACTGAGTATAGTAAAAATTCAGAAAAAAGCTTTTCATCTCGCCGTTCTTACGGACATAAAATGCAATATCCGACCTTGTCTGATATGACACGACGGAGCGCCTCTGTCATCCTGAGTTGCAAACGAAGGATCCATCACCTTTTGTATTTTTTTACATCTTAATCTCAATAATATCACTCAACAGGCTGGTATAGCAAGTTCCTGTGTGGACTTGCCACACCCAAAGAAGCTAATTTTTCGGCGACAACATTGTAATAGTTGCTATCGGCAAAAAAAGAAGTAAAGGGTTACTTGGGAATGGGATAAATCCATAATTGATATAAAAATTTGCAGCAGTGTTGTCTTTTGCATCAACGATAACTGCGTAAGAAGCAACATCAGAGTCCGCAGCTCGCTTTAGAGCGTCGGCTAGCAATATGCTGCCAATTTGTTTCCCTTGGTGCCTGTTGTCTACAGCAAGGCGCCCTATTCGTGCAGCAGGGAGTGGATACTTCGGTAACTTTTTCGAGATATTTTCGGGTAAATCATCGAAGAGAATTTGGGCTGAGGAGATGGTGTAATAACCAAAAACGTTTTCCTCCGCGATGTCTACAGCGACAAAGCAGTTATTTAACCTGCGTTTGACATCTTGAGATGCCTGGTTTTTGAAATAGCGATCTAAAGGATCTGAACCACTGCAAAAAGATGTTCCGTCATGCGTATTCTTGTCAAGAGGAACAATCTTGATATCGCGGTCGTGTATACCCGTCGCTGTCAACGTTTTAACTCACTGTGCCTTGCAACGGCTCGAGATAATGCCTCAGAAGGTTTCGGAGGGGACAGCAATGCATCAGTAAAAGCATTCTGGTCCTCGATGGATAGGCGGATAACGTATGCTTCTTCAATAGCTTTTTGGGCTGCACTTTCCGCAGCGCTGATAACAAAATCCGTAATAGTTCGTCCCTGAATGTCAGCTGCCCGCTTGATTTTATCTTGCACTGCTGGAGTAGTCCTTATCTCCACCCTGGCAACAGCCTTACCTTTTACAGGTAAAGAATCAACCGTACCTTTTGATACTGTTTTTCCCTTATTTTGTTTGGACGAAGGACTGATCTTCCCTGTTTTTTTGGCTATACCAGCGCTCCACTTCCCCTCTGTGGTTTCGGTTTTCCCGCTCCGGTCTTTAATCGTATTCACAATGTATACGCGTATTTGTTTTGTACGGCAATTTACCGGAAATATAGTTTTTTCTTTGTCACGGGAAAAATAACATTATCACGTTACTCCCTTTATTGGGAGTTTTTAGCTAGTAAAAGGGCTGTTGACATGCTAATCCTCATTAGCGGATACTAATTCTATTTTGCAATCATATTGATTTTAATATCCAGTCCCAACCGATTATAGATTGAACAGAATCAGGATTATCCTCCATTTCCTTCAATACTCGCGCAGCCTGAAGGATGGCAGCGCCAAGCGTATCAAATACCCGATTAGCAAACTCTTTCTCTCGCAGTTCATCACAAAGATGTTTCACCGGATTTAATTCTGGTGAATATGGCGGGCAACCTTACCAATGCCATATTTTTTGGAACCTGTAAATGTTCTGCGCGATGCGAAGGAGCACCATCGATAACCATCACAATAAACTCTTCGGGATGTCTTTCAGAAACTAGCCTGAGAAAAGCTCCCATACTTGGTGTATCCATCTTGCCGGCCCAACATCCAGTCAATAAGACCTTCTCTTGGTGAAGCTGCGGCATAGGCATAAACGTACTGCCGAACAAGGGCCAATTTCACTACCGGGCGAAGAGGCGCTGGAGCCCAGCATTTTCTCGGATCACTTATTCGTCCGAATCGCGCTTCATCCTGAAAAATTATAAGCGTAATGGCAGGTTCAGGATATTTTGCTTGGAAGCTTCTGCCAGTACCTCTGGGAGTTTTTTTTAAACTCCTCCTGAGCCACAATATCACATTTCGGATGACAGGTGTCTGGTTCAACTTTACGCCACCCATGACGAGCCAGCATTCGATAAACTGTAGAGGCCGCTATTGACCTTCCAAGACGTTCTTCTAAGGCCGCATGAATTGGCGGAACCACAAGAATTCCTCCTTTTTCTGCTTTTTCTATCCAAGTCTGAAGAAACTCAACTTCCTCTTGCGGAGTAAGGTTTTGTCTCCTTCTTCCTCCCCAAGTGCCTTTGGTGATCGGCTTTCCTGCAACTTGATTGCGAATTTTCCTTTGCATGCGCACAACTGTCGCCACACCGACACCAAGCACTTTCGCGGTCTCGTAATAGGTGATATCGCAGGTTTTTGGAATAAGAACACTCAGGCCTTCTCGAAGCTCCCGAGCGGTATCAGCTTCTTTTACGATCTGTTGCGCCAGAAACTTTTTTTAGCAGATATTGTCCTACATGTCCACTGCCTGTGACAATCATTATGAAGGTTGTAGCGATCCAGGGAAGAACGGTATTGAAATGGATTCCTGAATGGATGAGAATCATCAGGGTTCCGATCCATCATGCCTTGCAATGAAGCCAGAGAAAAAACTTCAGCGTTCCATTGCTTATAACTTTACTTTTACGGGCAGAATAGGCAAAGGAAAAAACAAGAAAAGCAGTGCCAGAAAATCCCATATACCGACCAACACATGCAAGATGTGCAACGTGCAAAAGGTAGTCAAGCGATATAGCTGCAACAATAAGCAGTAAATAGAATACCGTGAGCGGTACGGCACGTTGTATAAGAACAGATTTCCACATAGTTCAGTTTCATTAAGCAGTCATAGCAATCGGGTATAAGATAACTGACGCTAACTATAGCGACCCTAAGACAACCTTATAAATCGATTAAGATCAAGAGTTGTAACTACCAACCGGATTACAGTGAAATGAACTTTGATGCGAGGGGGTTAAAAGCCAAAAAAAAGCTTCGTTGAAGGGAACAACGAAGCCGATGAATAATTGTATTGAAGTGTTCTCAAGAGATGATTGAGGTGCCACTATGATCGTCCCTTATTGCTTATACCCATTATCTTTTAACCATGACTTAGCCTTGGCATCTCCACGGTCTGCAGACCTTTTATAGTCTGACAAGGCACCATCATTGTCACCAAGAGCAGATTTTGCAAGAGCCCTATTATAGTAAGCTGCTGCATCTTTAGGGGTTGGATCAACCTCTATTGATGATTTAAAGTCAACCTTTGCTCCTTCAATATCGCCTGCGGAACGCTTTGCAAAACCTCGGTTAAGAAAAGCTTCAGCAAATTTTGGATTAAGTTCCAGGGCCTTTGTGAAGTCCGCAATGGCTCCACTGTAATCCTTTGCTTTGAACTTAGCCTCACCACTTGAGTAAAGGCTTTTGGCATTGGTTTCAGCAAGTGCTGCATTATTGGCAAGCATCAAAGCAAGTATCGCAATAAAAAGAAAGCAAAAAGATTTTTTCATTAGACACCTCGTTTTTGTGATTATTGATGAAAAAGAAAACGGCACTTGAATCGCAAAAGCGCAATCTTGAGCCATAAGCGTTACAATACTCAAGAGTACCTTAAGCGGTCATTAAGATGACCTTAAATATTGCTTAAAATTACACCACAATACAACATGCTGTTAATGCAGACTGCTGGCCTGCAAAAGAAAAACAGATGCGAGATAATTTGTTTTCTGTTCGTTCAAGCGGCGTGCCGAAGCGAGTATATTTTGCTCTTTATTTCAGTAAATGAGTACTTGGAGCAAGAAAGGCGCGAACTGGATATGATTTAGGCACTTCAGAGCCACAAAAAAAACAAATACAAAGGTAAGGTGACACTCCGGCAAAGCTCTTCAACTGCAGAGCAGCATAGCGCTGAGCTGATGCCTATTTGAGTTTGAGCGTATAGAAAAACAAAAACCCCCCATATTGTATATTTATCTATCAAATTTTTAACAATTTGGAAGATATCCACGACCAACGGGACAAGCGACAATACCACTCTTGGCACCCTTTTGCGGTTTTATAAGTCCCCTGTAAAACAGTAATCATATTTACGCTATTAATACAAATAAAGGATCAATGATAAAAAAATCTTCAGCCATAACACTCGCTCTCTTATGGTCACTCCCTGCTTTTGCTGCTCACCCACTGATCACTGATGATACCGGGACTCAGGGGAAAGGGAAATTTCAGTTGGAATTGAATGGTCAATATACAACGGATCATGAACATGAAGATGGCTTCTACACAAAGGAATCCGGAGGTAATGTTACTACTGCACTGACCTATGGTATTGCTGACAACATTGATCTCGTTGTTGGTTTACCTTGGCAATGGAGCTCTCTCCTTGAGGGCGGAAGTATTATTTCCAATGATAAAGGGATTGGCGATACATCGGTCGAAATTAAATGGAAATTTTTTGAATGTAAACCACACGAAGTAAGCCTTGCCCTCAAGCCGGAAGTAACATTCCCGATAGGCGATGAACAAAAAGGGTTAGGTAATGGCAGAGTATCTGAAGGAGTGATGCTGATCGCTACCAAGGAATGGAAACATAGGGCACTGCACTGTAATGTTGGTTATTTCCACAATTCATACGGGCTTGAACTGGATAATGCAACTTTCAAACAAAATATCTGGCATGCTTCAGTTGCCGCTGAGGTTCATATGACGAATAAACTCCGTTCTGTAGCCGACTTCAGCCTTGACAGCAATAATGAGAAGGCACCGGATCCCAATCGCGCGTTTCTCCTCGGGGGATTGATTTACAGCTTAATGGAAGACTTCGACCTTGATATTGGTGTAAAAGCTGGTCTGAACCATGCCGAAACCGATAAAACCGTTCTTTTCGGAATTACAGCAAGATTTTGAATGACTTCGAATTAAAATTCATCATTAAAGGAGAGGCGATGGGTAACATCAAATTATTAACAAAAAGCATTGCAATAGTTCTTGCAATCATAATGGGATTAACAGTTACGCCCCTGAAATCGTATGCTGATGTAAGAGATACTGAACAATCACATACTGCAGGATCTCAAAGCTCGACCAATACCGGATTAATCATTGGGGGAGTGGCTGCAGTTGGATTACTGGCCTATTTCGTTTTAATTCGTGACCATAATCATAAAGTAACAGCTTCAAATGGCAACTCATACAGTAATGGTTCTCATATATGCTCGAGTGATAAAGAGCATAGAAACAAGAGTCTCTTAATAGACCATGAAAGCCCCTTCTTTCTGACCGCACAGAGTGATTCCAAATCGGATTGAACGATCTTTTAACACGCAAATGTCAGTAAGAGAGGCTTTCCTGATTCTTCAAGAGGTGGTGTCAGACAGCTTGATAATAACCGGAACTGTTTTTCCTTCTTCGACAGTGACCGTTGCCTTGTCCTTCAGCTTGAGTTTTTCGTTCCATGTTACGATCTCGTATGTGCCGGCAGGAACTTCCGGTATAATGAACTTGCCGTCATGTTCACTCACAGCAGCATAGGGATTTTCAGTAACGATAACCCATCCGGACATCTCAGGGTGAACCTTGCAGAGTAAGTGAATTACACCTGGCTTATTAAAGGTAATCGGCCTTGGTACGCCCGGATCATAAGAGTCAAGGTTGAATTTGTTGCTTTCGCTTGTTGAATTGATATTGTGATAGACTTTGTCGTTGTTCGTAAAATCAACAATAGAACCAACAGGTATTGTTGTAACTTTAGGAACAAAAGTTAGACTTTTCTGATCAATTGAGGTATGCTTCGGTATAACATCCCCCTTGACGACTTTTAGATAGACAACGGTATCCCCTTTGTATTTCGTCAAGTCAGTTTCAATGGTTCCGGTGATTGTGCCGTTACAATATGCATTCGTCGTTATGAACCCGAAGCTTGTTATGATGAGAGCGGTTTTAAGGAACCTGCGGGTACTATTTACCATATTTCTCTCCTTTAATTTTTTTGAAATGAAATTGTACTCTATAAAGGGATATACACAGAGATCATAGTAAACAACCAAAACCTAAAGGAATCTTAATAAAAGATTAAATTTCGCTTATAAATACATATACCAATAGCAGCTCTGCTTTTCCCCTATGCCTCAATAGCGTCCAGCTGAGGCCTTGAAATGGAGTGACAGCGGAGTCATAGCTATTGTAGATTCAAGCTCTTAGAGGGGTGGAGGTGACTCTTCTCTTTTCACGTTTTTCTTTGCTGTATTTTCTTCACCGGTGTTGCTAAAAGTCGCTTTCTATTCTCCCGCGCCATTCTTCTGCGCGTTTTCGCTGCCGATGCCAATTTTTCATGCCAAAGCTCTGCCGCCTGGCACCGCTCTGCCGCATAAAACATGCGAAAAAAGCTCTTGGGAATAGAGTGCCGTACTTGCTGCGAACATCAGTGACCGGCAAGTATAGCGCTATGTGACCCTTGCCACTACTACAAAATATTCAGGATAACAGATACAAAGAGCCGGTGACATTCCGGAAAAGCTCTTGAACTGCAGTGCAGCATAGCGCTTGGCGGATGATTAAAAACAATGCCAGGTACTCTCTGGATAGAAAAATGTGAACAGTAGTCGTTATCTTTGCTGTTGACAGGTTCTTATAGCTTCTTCAGTCGATCAACAATCTTCTCTTTATGACCATTCAGGAGTATATCGAGGCTATCAACAAGCGGTTCAAGGCAGGGATTTCAACGGAACACAGTTACCGGGGTGACCTGCAAAGTCTGTTGAAAACGCTGGTACCTCATGTTGATGTGACCAATGAGCCGCAGAGAATTGATTGCGGGGCTCCTGACTATATCCTGACGAGAAAAGGTATTCCAGTCGGCTACATCGAGGCAAAGGACATTGGCAAGTCTCTCGATAGCAAGCTTTATCATGAGCAGTTTGCGCGTTACCAGAACTCTCTGTCAAACCTGATCATCACCGATTATCTTGATTTTCGTCTCTATCTCGATGGCGTTTTTACGACTTCCCTTGTCTTAGCTGATATCGATAATGGCAGACTTGTTGCTCGGCCTGAAAACTTTGCTGTATTCACCTTACTGATTCAGGAGTTCAGCCGGTTTGAAGGTCAGACCATTAAATCGGCCTCGAAACTGTCAAAGATGATGGCGGGAAAAGCCCGATTGCTGGCTGACGTAATTGAAAAAGCCCTATCGGTCACGTCGGGTGAGGCGAATAGTATGCTTCATGAGGCAAACAACAGTTTGAGAGAGCAGCTGGAGGGATTTAAGGAGGTGCTCATTCATGACATTACTCCGAAACAGTTTGCAGATATTTATGCGCAAACCGTTGCTTATGGAATGTTTGCCGCCCGTCTGCATGACCCGACGCTTGAAGATTTTAACCGGAGAGAGGCTGCTGAGTTAATTCCTAGGACAAACCCGTTTCTTAGAAAGCTGTTTCAGTACATTGCCGGCTACGATCTTGATAGCCGGATTGTGTGGATTGTTGATGCTTTGGCCGACCTTTTCAAGGCTACGGATGTTGCTGCTCTGCTCAAGGATTTTGGTAAAGCCACACAGCAGCACGACCCGATTATCCATTTTTATGAGACCTTCCTTGCTGAATACGATCCGGCATTGCGTAAAAGCCGAGGAGTATGGTACACTCCGGAACCGGTGGTCAATTTTATTGTTCGCGCTGTTGATGATATTCTGAAAACTGAGTTCGACCTGAAAGATGGCTTGGCTGATACCAGCAAAACCAGCGTGGATATCAAGAGAGCCACAACTGACAAGCGCTCAAAAGATGGCTATACCTCCCAGCAGATTGAGGTACACAAAGTGCAGATGCTTGATCCGGCTACCGGTACTGGTACCTTTTTGGCTGAAGTAATCAAGCATATCCACAAACAGTTTGAAGGGCAGGAAGGAGTTTGGAGCAACTATGTGGAGACGCAGCTTATTCCAAGGCTGAACGGCTTTGAAATCCTGATGGCATCCTACGCCATGGCGCACCTGAAGCTCGACCTGCTTCTGGCTGAAACCGGCTATAAACCAACAGTTGAACAACGATTCCGGGTATTCCTGACCAATTCACTCGAAGAACACCATCGCGAAACTGGAACTCTTTTTGCCAGTTGGCTTTCACAAGAGGCGAATGAAGCCAATTATATCAAACGGGATACACCGGTGATGGTGGTCATGGGTAATCCGCCCTATAGCGGCCACTCGTCAAATAAAGGGGAGTGGATTGAAAAGCTTCTGGAAGATTATAAACAGGAACCCGGCGGCGGCAAACTGAATGAAAAGAACCCGAAATGGCTGAATGACGACTATGTGAAGTTCATTCGCTACGGGCAGCACTTTGTCGAGAAAAATGGCGAAGGTGTTTTGGCCTTTATCAACAACCACAGCTTTCTTGATAACCCCACTTTCCGAGGGATGAGGTGGCATCTACTCTCCACCTTTGACAAGATTTACATTATTGATCTCCATGGTAACTCAAAGAAGAAAGAGGCTTGCCCTGATGGATCGGCAGATAAAAATGTGTTTGATATTCAGCAAGGAGTCAGTATCAATCTGTTTGTAAAAACCGGTAAGAAGGGGAAAGGTGATCTAGCGGAAGTGCTGCATTATGACCTTTACGGGGAAAGGGCTTTTAAATACGATTTTCTATGGAAGAATACCCTTGCATCGGTTGGATTTAAGATTCTTGGCCTTTCTTCACCACAATACTTTTTTGTAAAAAAAGATTTTGATGGTCAAAATGACTACGAAAAAGGGTTTTTGGTGAATGACTTTTTCGGGATAAATAGCATGGGTATAACAAGTGGTGATGATGTTCAGTATACAAGTTTTTCAAAAGAATTATTAATCGAAAAATTTGGTATTAATTTCATTAATAAAATAAGTTACAGGCCCTTTGACACTCGTTATATATACTATAATCATGAAAAAATTGCTCGTTCAAGATCAACATTTATGAGGCATCTTTTGAAAGATAATTTTGCTATATCTCTAATTCGGAGATCACGTTCAGATAATTTTATCGCGCCATTTATTGTTGATCATATTGTTGATAAGTGCATTTCATCTTCTCTTGACAATGCCAATATTTTCCCCCTTTACCTCTATCCTGAATCAAGAAATCAGATTACAACTGATGGCCAACAAGAGAGAACACCAAACTTGAATAGAGAAATTGTCTATCAGATTTCAACTGGGCTTGGGCTATCTTTTATACCTGAAAAAGAAGATACGCTAGGTACCTTTGCCCCGATAGACCTGCTCGACTACATCTACGCTGTGTTGCACAGTCCAAACTATCGTGAGAAATACAAAGAGTTTCTGAAGATCGATTTCCCACGAGTACCATACCCCAAAGATCAGGCAACATTTTGGCAACTCGTTGCTCTTGGCAGTGAACTGCGGCAGCTTCACCTTCTGGAAAGCCCGGCAGTAGACCAGCGGTTAACCAGTTGCCCTGTCAGTGGAGATAACATTGTTGGAAAACTGAAATATCATGATGGAAAGGTCTACATCAACGAAACGCAGTATTTCGATGGAGTTCCCCTGGCGGCATGGGAGTTCTTCATCGGTGGATACCAGCCAGCTCAAAAGTGGCTGAAAGATAGAAACGGTAAGGCGCTCAGCTTTGAAGATGTGCGGCACTACCAGAGAATTATTGTGGCTTTATGTGAGACTGACCGGATCATGAAGGTGATTGATACTCTTGATTTTGAATAGGGGTATCGGGATGATGCAGCTTTTCCGAAGTCACAGGAAATGACTTGACGATAATATTCGGTGATCACTTAACTTGAGAAATAGATACAGTTAAAGGGATTGTTGTAAAAATTACACTACTGTATAGTATAAATTCCGCCATTAACCCTCATGGCACTCTATGCCGGATGGTAATCTCTCGGCATTTTTTATTGAAAAGGCTATTATGTAATGACATGCATTCTGGATAAATGGAATTTCAATTATCGACACAATAAATTTCTATGCCGCTCAAAAAGAACTTAAGCGAAAACATTGCCTCCAGAGAGGAACTTGAGCAGGCGAAGGAGTCAGACATTGCATGTGAAAAACATTATCGGAACCTCATCAACTCTATGCGGCACGGATACGCTTACTGTCGAATGATTATTGAGGAAGACCGTAATGTTGATTTTATTCATGAAGAGGTCAACGAGAGTTATGAAAAACTGACCGGACTGACCAATGTTATTGGTCGGAGATTGACTGAAGTTTTACACGGAATCGCCGGATCAAATCCCGGGTTTCTTGAGAAGCATGTAAGGGTGGTCGAGACTGGAATTCCTGATCAGTTCGAGTTTTATGTCGAAGCATTGCGCAAATGGTATGATATCTCTTTATATCGACCGCAGAAGGGGTATGTGGTATCGATGTTTGATGACATTACCATGCGCAAGGAGTCTGAAGAGGCTCTGCGTAAAAGCGAGAGGAACTTTTGTACGATTACCGGGCAGATGGCCGAGGTGGTTATTATTGTCGACTCCAAGAGAATCGTCACTTATGCGTCACCCGTGTCTGAAAAGATGTTCGGTTATCTGCCGGAAGAACTGATTGGACATCCCTTTACTGAATATCTGCCTGAAGAAGAAATTCCTGAAGCGTTGACCATCTTCAATGACATTGTGTCGCAACGGGAAACTGATAAGGTTTTTGATTTCCGGTTCAGAAAAAAAAACGGCTCACGAGTCTACGGGGAAGTCCATGTGCACTATTATCAGGATCAGGAAGTCCATGGAATGATCGGGTTGATCCGTGATATTACGGAGAGCAGGCAACATGAAATCAGCCGGATACAATATGAACAGCAGCTGCTTGAAAGCCAGCAGTTTCTCCAAAGTATCTATGATGAGGTCAATCACTCCATTTTTGTGGTTGACGTTCTACCGGACGGATCTTACCGGTACAAGGGCAATAATCCACTGCATGCAAAACTGACGGGCATCAGTAATGAAGAGATAGTCGGTAAAACCCCTGAAGAACTGGTTGAGCCTGAAATTGCTAAAGCTGTCACAGGTAACTATGACAACTGTATTCGAGAAAACCGCTCGATACAGTATGAAGAATCTCTTCCGTTTCTTGGCGAACAGACTTGGTGGGAAACCGTTTTGAACCCTGTTCGCGATGAGAGTGGCAGTATTTACAGAATTATCGGTACCAGCACCAACATCACCGATCGCAAGCTGGCTGAGAAGCAGCTCAAAAAACTGAGTGTTACCGTCGAGCAGAGTCCAGCTATAGTTGTTATTACTGATCCTCTGGGCAGCATCGAATATGTAAACCCGATGTTTACTCTTGTGACAGGATATTCTGCTGAAGAAGCAATAGGAAAAAACCCTCGCATCCTTCAATCAGGTATGATGCCGAAAGAGGTCTATGAAGAGCTCTGGGACACAATTCTTTCTGGCAATGTGTGGTGCGGAGAATTGCAGAACAAAAAGAAAAACGGTGAACTCTATTGGGATCAGGCAGTGATCTCTGCCATTCTGAATAAAGAGGGAGTAATAACCGATTTTGTTGCTGTAAAGGTAGATATTACTCAACAGAAAAAGATATTGGGTGAACTGATAGAGGCTAAACAGCAGGCGGAAGAGAGCGATCGTTTAAAATCGGCATTTCTGGCCAACATCAGCCATGAAATACGTACTCCGATGAATGGTATTCTTGGCTTTGCAGAACTGCTGAAAGCGCCTCATCGCTCTGGAGAGGAACAGGCCGAGTTTATCGACATTATTCAACAGAGCGGTCATCGCATGCTCGATCTCATTAACAACCTGATTAATGTTTCGCGTATTGAAGCCGGTGAGACCATACTGCACATAGCCGAAACACCTGTCAATGAACTGTTGCGTGATCTCCATGCCTTTTTCAAGCCTGAAATGAACAAAAAAGGGTTGTTGTTAAACTGTGTCACACCTCTTCCTGACAGTGAAAGCATCATTGAAACCGATAGTGGAAAGCTGGCACAGATTATAACAAACCTTATACAGAACGCACTGAAATTCACCAGCAAGGGAGAAATTGATTTCGGTTACAACCTTATAAATAGCACCCTTGAGTTTTATGTTATCGATACCGGTATCGGTATTCCACTCGAAATGAAAACGAGGATTTTCGATCGGTTTCACCAGGTTGATAACCCGTTGACCCGAACCCAGGAGGGATCAGGTCTCGGATTGAGCATTTCCAAAGCATATGTTGAAATGCTGGGCGGTACCATCCGGGTTGAATCGGAAGTACACCGGGGAAGTGAATTCTATTTTACGCTGCCTTATAACCCCACAGGCTCAAAGAAAATACTGACTCCTGCTCCAGTCATTAAGACGCAGGTAATAGAATTTCCAGCTGTAACCATTCTTATTGCCGAAGATGATGCCGTGAGCAGCTTATTGCTTACAAAGACACTGAATAGCGAAAACATCACGACGCTTTTAGCCGGTAATGGAGAGGAAGCAGTTGCAATGGTTCGTCAGCACCCTAAAATTAATCTTGTCCTCATGGACATAAGAATGCCTTTGATGAATGGCTACGAAGCGACTGCTCTGATTAAAAAGATTCGCCCCGATTTACCAGTTATCGTCCAGACAGCGTTTACATCAAAAGAAGAGAAGCAAAGAGCCGAAAAAGCAGGATGCGATGGATTTATCACTAAACCCATTAATAAAAACAACCTGCTTGAACTCATAAAGGAATTGCTCAACCGATAACCATCGTCAGATCGTTTTCGCTGTGATCATGGAAAATTGCGATACCGGTACTGCAGGAAATATCGATAGTAGTGAATGGTAATTCTATAGGTTAGGTTTGAGTGCTTTCTGTATTGCGTTTGTGAATGCGTTCATAGAAAATGGCTTTTCGATAAAGTTCACACCCTTATCACTGGCAATGTGATTGTCCAGGAAATCTGCCGTGTATCCTGACATATAGAGTACTTTAAGCTGCGGACAAACTCTTTGCAGTTTTCGGAAGAGTACATGTCCATTCATCTCAGGCATAATGACATCGGTGACGAGCAGTTCAATTTTTTCTTTATACTGCTCTGCAAGCTGGATAGCTTGCAAGGGGCGCAAGGCTGGAAGTACGTGATATCCGCTGTGATCAAGCATCTGTTTGCAAAGTTGCAGAATATCGGGTTGATCTTCAACCAGAAGGATGCTTCCTTTTCCATGAGGCATTGATGGCTCAGCTTTTTCGGTAGGTTCTGCTGCAGTACCATGCAGCTCCAAAGGCAGGCAAATGATTATTGTGGTTCCTTTCCCCTTTTCACTCTTGACGTCGATAAAGCCATTGCATTGGCTGACAATGCCGTAGACCGTTGCAAGTCCCATACCCGTTCCCTTTCCCAACTCCTTTGTGGTGAAAAAGGGTTCAAAAATCCGAGGAAGATGCTTTTTTTCGATACCGCGTCCGTTATCGGTGATGGTAAGGATGACATAATCGCCGGGTATCGTACAGGGGTGGCCGGCAGCACTTTCGGTTTGGTCAACATGGAGTTGAGCTGTCTCGATGATGATGTTTCCGTTGCCATCAATGGCATCGCGGGCATTGATGCAAAGGTTGGCAAGAATCTGGTTGATCAGTGAGGGATTGAGCCTAACGAGTGCACTCTTTGCTTTGGGTATCCAGGTGAGAGTGATGTTGTCACCAATCAATCTTCTCAGTATGGAGAGCATCTCTGCTATTGTGGCATTCAGATCAAGAACTTTCGTCTCGAAAGTCTGTTGGCGTGCGAACGTGAGGAGTTGCCGGGTCAGCTCTGCAGAGTGGGTTGCTGCTTTCTTAATAGCCTGAAGATCCTCATAGGAGCTGTCTTTACGGGCAATTGCCATTTCGGTATGCCCGAGAATTACGGTCAGCATGTTGTTGAAGTCATGGGCAATGCCACCTGCAAGTTGGCCGACCAGCTGCATTTTCTGTTTCTGCTGAAGCTGTAGCTGCAGATTGGCTCTATCCTCCTCCAGAAGCTTGCGCTCTGTGATGTCAATACAGGTCCCGATATAGCGCATCGAGTCGGCTTTTCGATCTTGTATCAGCATCCCGCGTACCATCATCCAGCGAACCTTACCGTCAGGGTGAATTATATGATACTCAAGATTTATCGGACTTTCTTTTTTTGCAGCCTCGGCTATAGCCTTGATAATCATTGTCCTCTCTTCAGGGTATATTATACTTACCCAGAGGTCCATGGTTGGCGTTGCCGTACCCCGTTCCAGCCCGAACATCTTCCATATCTCATCCGACCAGACACTCTCACCGGTTTTTAAATCCACTTCCCATGTGCCGGCATTTGCCGCTTCCAATGCCTGGGTAAAGCGTTTCTGCTGTTTAATAAGCCCTTCTTCAGCCAGCTCATGAGCCTTGCGAGTTCGCAGCGTGGTAATGCCATAGGAGAGATTGTCAGCAAGTACATTGAGCAGCTTTGTCTCCTCTGCATTAAAAGCATCCTGTATTGCAGAGTATATGGTTATAGCTCCAAACACCGCATTATCCACTTTCAGTGGTAAACTTTGGATGGAAGCATATCCTCGCTTCGATGCTTCATGGTGCCATGGCATGAACTTTGGATCTCTTTGAATATCCCGTATCGTGATTGGATGGCCAGTACGGATAGTAGTTCCCGTAGGTCCTTGTCCAAGAGCAGTGTCTGCCCATGAGAACTTGGATAGTTTAAGGTAACCTTGCTCGAAACCGGCTTGAGCAACCGGGCGTATGCTTTTCGCTTCGTCAGTTTCGGCATAACCAACCCATGCCATCCGGTAGCCGCCAATCTCTACCATGATACTGCATACCTTTTGCAGCAATGCCATTTCATCAGTGGTATGAATCAGTACCTGATTGCACTGGTTGGTCACCAGAAGTGCCCGGTTCAACCGATACAACTCCTCTTCAGTTTGCTTTTGCTTCAGGCGCTCTTCAGCCAAAGAGCGAAACTCTGAAGGTGTTGGAGGGTTATTCCTGAGCGGCTTATTGTCCATAAAAGGACTTTAAACAATTATACCGGCTGTTTAACGGCAAGGATAGTAAGTGCTCAGGTAAACTGCAAAAGCACAGCCACACATGAACGTAAGAATATACTGCAATGTAGATGACCCCTTATGGTGTAAAATAACCAAATAAAACTTTAAATCCCTATGGGATGTATTCCCCGAAGCTTTCTTTCATGAAAGAATCGATGAAAAATGAAATCATACCCCGTAACTCTGCTGCGGGGTGGGTGATTAGGGGAGAGATTCTGGATGATGCAGGATGGTGGATTGTCAGAGGCCAGGCGGCTTAGTCGCCGCCTGAGATAATTCTCTTAATGAAATGCTTAAGCCTCTTAGAGGTTCAGTTGATACCAATAATGACACTTGATGCCTTGAAAATTGCAGAGACCTCTTCGCCTTCTTTAAGGGCAAGTTTTTCTGAGCTTCCATGGGTGATAGTGGCTGAGATAACATTGCCTCCGTTTACTGCAACATCGATCTCGCTGCTCACGGGACCTTCGATAATTTTGCTGATTTTGCCTGTCATGATATTCCTTGTGCTTATTTTAGAGCCGTCTAAATCGGTGCCTATGATGATAGAACTGGATTTGATGATGGCATAAGCATTAAGACCTTCTTTGAGGTTGAGGTTGTCTACTGCACCGTTGGTGATGTTTGAGGTAATACGCGTGCCTCCGCTGATCAGAAGAATGACTTCTGCGTTTACGGCACCCTTTGTGATTTTTTCAATGGTACCTGAAAAAACGTTACGTGCACTGACTTTCATTGATATCCTCCGTAAAAATTGATAAAGATCCGAGTCGCCGAGACGTTCCTCAAGATTCTCAAGAAACCTTCTATGCTCTTCCTGAACAACTCGAAACTGTTCGATAACGTTCTTGCCCTCTTTTGTCAGAACGGTGCCTCCTCCGTTTTTTCCTCCAGCGTTTCGGTCTACAAGTGGTTTTTCGGAGAGGTTATTAACCATATTGACAAGGTGCCATGCTGTTTTATAACTGATGCCGACAGCTTTGGCGGCACTATTGATAGAACCAAGTTCATTGATTCTTTCGAGCAGAGCTATCCGGTCACCGCCCAGAAACTTGTTGTGTGCTTTCTGAAACCAGATGGAGGCTTCAAGCCCGATCTCTTCTTTTTTGCATTTCAAGTTCTTTACATCAAGCATGAATTATGAAAATGTTTCGTCTGCATCTTTGGCTTAATGCCGTATCTGTCTCACTTCAAATATAGGCCTACTTATGGTTCCATCAAGTATGGGGTTCTGATTTACTTTTTGCGCTTATAGAACATTTTGGCAAGCCTTAATTGAGCTGAAAACTGATTGGAACAACACACCATACTTTTACTGGTCGTCCGTTCTTGATGCCGGGATAATATTTTGAATCAACTACTGATTTCAATGCAACGCTATCAAATACGAGACACTCTGCAGGAATTCGTTTCATTACTATTGCCTTCATTGCGCGACCCTCTTCCGATATAAGAGCCTTAACGAAAACTTTTCCGGTAATCCCGGAAACCCTGGCTGCTTCGGGATAGGCTGGTTTTATTTGATCAAGAAACCCCGGCATTTTATCACACGATTCAAACATGGATCCTTCTTCCCCCAAACCTTCGATTCCTGTAGATTCGCTTCCACTGGCTGAGCCGGCAGTATGGTTCTGTAGAGCCTGCTTAAGCTCGGTCTGCGTTGCTGCGGTTTGCTCAGGAGGCACCTCTTCCTTGGTAACCTTTATGATTTTACCGACTTTAGCCTGCTCAGCCTTTATAGCAGAGGTTGGCGAAGCGGGTTCAGGGGCAGAAGATGGAGGGGGTGCAAGGTTAATAACGCTTGTAATGATTTCATAGCTGTCGCCTGCGGTTCCCTTGCCGGAAAGTCCTTTACCGGAAGCAATGATATCCCAGTTAGCACTGACAACCCAGAAAAGTGCAAGAAGAACCACTGCGATAATGACTCCCTGACCTAAAAATATATGGTTCTTATGACGAAGTACCAGATTGCCGTACCCAAGCTTGAGCAGCTGCTCTGTATCAAGATATTCGCCATGAGAAGAACATGCAGCTCTGCTTATCCAGTCAAAGGGGCCATTTTTTGGCATTATGATTCCTCAATGAGCTCCCCGCTTCTGAGACGGGTACGCAACGACATAAGTTTGTTGTCAAGTTCTTCCAGCCTGGCAAGATTTTCTTTCTCCTTTGCTGTTGTAGTGATGATCTTATGAATTCCTCCTTTCTTGATGATGAGACGTTGTTCAGCCATCAGGGCAAGTATGGGGTCGTGCGTTGCCATCAAGACAATCTTTTCTTTTTTTACCAGGAGGGAGAGTGCTTTTTTGCGGTCAATACCTGCATTTTCGATTTCGTCAATCAAAACAACCGGGGATGTGCTCAGGAATGCGGTATCGGCTATCATAAGCGCTCGTGATTGTCCACCTGAAAGCGCCGTTACCGGAGTTTGCCCTGTAAAGGATTCTCCAGCCAAAAGATTAGCCTGTGCAATGATGTCGACAACAATAGCATCGGCATTTTCGATCATCCGGCTTTCAGCGTGCATGGCAATGAACTCGGCTACTGTTGTATCCATCACAAAGTTCATATTCTGCGAAAGCTGGGCAACAAGCTTATATTCAAGAGAAAACCGGAGTTCCGG